>MRWG01000803.1_pt1 | contig 25886 bp, 21 predicted proteins | sample 1013341 | NCBI WGS metagenome assembly MRWG01 (sample SAMN06117577, study PRJNA244670) | biofilm metagenome | biome: Water; feature: Cathode Biofilm; material: Biofilm; isolation source: microbial consortium enriched at the cathode of a solar microbial fuel cell | place: USA: District of Columbia ... | reverse complement strand
GTGAGGCCCAGTTGGCGGGCGGTGGCGCGCTGGTTGTAGCGCTGTGCCGCCAGGGCCTGCTGCAGCAAGTCGTGCTCGACCCGCTGCAAGGCTTCGCGCAGATCGAAGGAACGGGCCGGGTCCGACAGGATCCCGCTTTCGCCCCTCTCCTCTTCAGCCTGCCGGGACGGCAGGGGGTCCGGAGCCGCCGTCTCGCGCGGCAGCGGCCTCAGCGGGTAGACGCTGGCGAAGGGATCGATCGCCACGGCGTCGATCTCGCCGTCGGGGCCGGCGCGGGCGACCGAGCGCTCGGCCGCGTTGCGCAGTTCGCGCACGTTGCCCGGCCAGTCGTGCGCCAGCAAGCGGTCCATCGCCCGCGCTGAGAACCCGGGAAACCGCGGCCAGCCGAGTTCCTTCGCCATTTCGCGGCCGAAATGACCGGCCAGCAGGGGGATATCCTCGCGCCGCGCGCGCAGCGGCGGCAGGGTGATGACTTCGAAGGCGAGGCGATCCAGCAGGTCGGCGCGGAAGCGCCCGGCGGCGGCGGCGGCCGGCAGGTCTTCGTTGGTCGCCCCGATGACGCGCACGTCGACGTCCAGTGTCGCGTTGCCGCCGACCCGCTCGAAGCTGCCGTACTCGATGGCGCGCAGCAGCTTCTCCTGTACCGCCTGGCTGGACGCGGCGATCTCGTCGAGGAACAGGCTGCCGCCGTCGGCAATCTCGAAACGGCCGCTGCGCCGCTTCACCGCGCCGGTGAAGGCACCGGCCTCGTGGCCGAACAGCTCCGTCTCCAGCAGGCTCTCGGCCAGCGCCGCGCAGTTCAGCTTCACGAAGGGCCCGCCCCAGCGCTGCGAGAGAAAGTGCAGGCGCGCGGCGACAAGCTCCTTGCCGGTGCCGCGCTCGCCGATCACCAGCACCGGCCGGTCCAGGGGCGCCACGCGCGAGATCTGCTCGGCGAGGGTCATGAAGGCGGGGGATTCGCCGAGCAGCGGCGGGAGATCGGGGCTGGCCATGGTGTGAATATAGCTAAGGAAAAGTTAAAAACACTAACTATTGGTAAAAAGAACCAAAACCTAATACGGCAAGAGGCACTCTGGAATCCGAAAGTATTGCATAATATCAATGCGATGCCGGATTTTCCGCAGCTTGGCACGGTCTTTGCCAAGTGAGGTGGTGAAGTCAACCAAGTCCGACCCAAGCCACCCACTTCGAGAGCACGCGAGCCGATGAACCGCTGGAACGACACCTCCGACCGCCGCACCGCCTATGGCGCCCGCAGAGAACAGGGCCTTGATCGCTGGGTGGAGCGCACCCGTCTCTACCTGAAGAGCCGCACCGCCGATCACTGGCTGATGTTCGTGGCCGGCCTGGTGATCGGCGCGCTGATCGCCTGATCTGCAAGACCTGACCCTATCGTCCAGACGACTGCATAGAAACCGAGAAGGATCGAGACCAATGGGAATCTTCTCCCGCCTTGCCGACATCATCAATTCCAACCTGAACTCCATCCTCGACCGGGCCGAGGAGCCCGAGAAGATCATCCGCCTGGTGATCCAGGAGATGGAGGACACCCTGGTGGAGGTCCGCTCCACCGCGGCCAAGACCATTGCGGAAAAGAAGGAGTCCACGCGGCGCCTCAGCCGTCTCTCCGAGGCCCAGTCGGGCTGGGAAGAGAAGGCCGAGCTGGCGCTTTCCAAGGGCCGCGAGGATCTCGCCAAGGCCGCGCTGGTCGAGAAGGCCAAGCTCGCCGAGGCCGCCGGAATGCTGCGCGAGGAGCTCGAGGAGCTCGACGCCATGCTGCAGCAGGGCGAGGCGGACATCGCCAAGCTGGAGGCCAAGCTGCGCGAGGCCAAGGCCAAGCAGCAGTCGCTCAACGCCCGGCACGAGACCGCCTCTTCGCGGCTCAGGGTGCGCCGCAATCTCTACGACGGCCGGGTGGACGACGCCTTCGCGCGCTTCGAGCAGGTTGAGAAAAAGCTCGACGCCGCCGAGGGTGAAGTCGAGGCTTTCGACCTCGGGCGCGGCAAGTCGCTCGCCGAGGAGATCTCGGAACTCGCCACGGAGTCGGCGATCGAGGACGAACTGGCCGCCTTGAAGGCGCGCCTCCAAAAGGCCAGGTCCGGCCCCTCGGCGGCGCCGAAGTCCGAAGGCGGCAACTGACGCACCTTAGAAACTCCATAGAGGCTGACCCGAGATGGACTTCGAAGTACTGGGCATCATCTTCCTCGCCGTGGTGGCGCCGGTCTGGATCATCGCCCACTACACCACGCGCTGGAAGGCGACCAAGGCGCTGAGCAGCGACGAGGAGCAGATGCTGGAGGAGCTCTGGAAGAGCTCGGAGCGCATGGAGCAGCGCATCAACGCGCTGGAACGCATCCTCGACGCCGAGGTGACGGACTGGAGGAAACAGCTGTGATGTGCCCGCATCGCCACTCTGCCCATCACGGCCCCCACAGCGACGCCGGCGGCGGCGCTCCCGGTGCCGGTCCAAGGGCGCCGCGTCCCAGCGGCCTCTACCGCAACACCGAGCGGGGAAAGCTGTTCGGCGTCTGCGCCGGGCTCGCCGACTACTTCGGCATCAGCCCCTTCGTGGTGCGCATTGCCGTGGTGGTTGCGTTCTTCATGTTCCCGCCGCCGACCCTGATCTGCTACCTGCTGGCTGCGCTGCTGCTCAGCCGCGCGCCGGCCCGGCTTTACGAGTCCGATGCGGAAAAGGAGTTCTGGCGCCAGGTGAGGGTGAAGCCGAGCGAGAGCCTGTCGCGGCTGCGCCACCGCTATCGCGAACAGGAACAGCGCCTGCGCAACATGGAAGCCTTTGTGACCTCCTCGGAGGCCAAGCTGCACCGCGCCTTCCGCGACCTGGAAAGCTGACGCCCGTTTAACTTGTTGAATTAGCTAATTTTGCTGCGCAGCATGGAAATCTATGCTGCGCAGCATTTCATCTGCCTCAGGCGCAGCAGGCCGTGCCGGTTTGGCTGTTCTCGGCGACCGCCTCGGCCTCGGCCGTGCCGCAGCGCAGATCGTCGCAGCAGGCGGAAGCATCCTCGCCCTTTGCATCTTCGCCGTAGTCCGTGATCTCGCCGTGCGAATGGAAGGTCTCCCAGGCGATCCCCTGGGGATCGTTCACCCAGGCCTTGTCGGAACGGGCGTAGCAGCAGGCCGCGTCCTGCTGTTCCAGCAGGCTGGCGCCGGAGGCGGCCAGCCGCGCCGCGACCTCCTGCAACTCCTCAGGCGTCTCCACCTCGATGCCCAGGTGGTCGACCCCGGCAACGCGGGCCCGCTTGGAGATGGCGAAATTCACCCGGGGGTCGTCCAGCGACCACTTGGCGTAGTCGCCCTTCCGCACGATGGGCTCGCTGCCGAAGAGGGTGGAGTAGAACCCGACCGAGGTGGTCAGGTCGTCAACGCTGATGTGGACGTGCAGGCGCTTCATGGCGAACTCTCCTTCAGGGCTTCGTCGGCGGGGATGGTGCCGCAGGCCCCGCCACAGCAATTTTCGGTCAGGTAACCGACCAGCCCGCGCATGGCGGCAAAGTCGGCGGCATAGATGAGCGAGCGGCCGCGGCGGCGGCAGGTAATGAGCCCGGCGCGCCGCAGTTCCTTCAGGTGAAAGGAAAGCGTGGCCGCAGGCAGGCCGAGACGGCTGGCGATCTCGCCGGCGGCGTGGCCGGCCGGTCCGGCCTCGACGAGCAGCCGGAATATGTCCAGGCGGGTTTCCTGGGCCAGCGCAGCGAGGCCGGCAACGGCAGTTCTCTTTTCCATATTTCCAATATATTGGAAATATAAGCCCCGGTCAAGGACGGGGAAGGCGCGGCCCTATGGGGGTCACCGGTCCCTTGCGCTGCGCGCCAGGGAATAGACCAGGATCTGACTGACGTTCTCGCCGTCCTCGGAGAATGGCAGGATGATGGCGTATTCGGAGCGCCAGCGGCCCTCCGGCGAGACAAACTCCGAGACCTCGTAGAGATGGCGCCGGGTGGTGCGGATCGTCTCGTAGCAATCCAGCGCCGCGTCCAGGCTGGACCAGAAGAAGCCTTCCCGCACCAGCTTGCCGGTCGGATCGTGTCCGCGCAGGCGTACCTCGTCGGTGCCGACCACCCGGTAGCGATAGATCCCCAGGCCTTCGTCGTCGATCCCCTCGACATCGACCAGCAGGATGCCGGAGAGATGGCGGGGCACCGCTTCCGGCTGGAAATCGGCGCGTGTCGGCATGGCGCGGCCGCGCCGCAGGCTGTCCCAGTAGTGGAACAGCTCGGCAATCCGCGCCGGGCAGCCGTCGAGGAATTCCCGGGTGTCGCAACGGGTGATTGCCGACGGCGGCTGGCGCTGAAAATCATCCTCCACAGCCATCGTTCATTCTTCCTCGTCGCGCAGCAGGCGGGCGGCGGCATCCACCCCGGGCCGGCAGCACCAGCGCTGGAAATAGTCAAAGTGGTTAATCATGGATTAACTAGTACATTGGTATTTCAGATAGGTGAAGAGGGGGGAAGCGGGCCCTTCCCCGGGATCTCGGCAGTCAGTTCCGGAGTTCAACCCTGGAGTTTTCAGTCCCCGCAGCGATTCTCGGTGCGCTGATCGGTGCCTCGGTGCTGTTCGCGGCGCTGGCCTATTTGCGCGCGATGCCGGGCGCCCCGGCCGGCGTCGGCTATTGGGCCGCCGGCTACGGGTTGTGGGTGATCCGCCTCGGCTGCTACCTGATGGCCGGGCACCTGGAACCTCAGTTCATCACTTTCCTGGCGGAAAGCCTGCAGGCCACCGCTTCCCTGCTCCTGCTGATGGGAACTCTGCGCTTCCTCGGCCGCCCCGTTCAGGCGCTCTATCTGGCGCATGGCATCGGCCTTGTCACGGCGTGGTCGGCGCTCACCACTTTCATCGTCGACGACTTTCAGCTGCGCTCGATCCCGCTCTATGCCGTCTCCGGCGGCGCCTTGATCTTCGCCGGTGGCCTCATCTTGCGCGCGCGCCGGGAGATCGAGGTCGCCTCCGGCCAACTCGTGGGCGTCGCCTTGCTGCTATGGGGCCTGCACAAGCTCGACTATCCCTGGCTTAGGCCCGTCGAGTGGTTTGCCCCCTTCGGCTTCCTGCTCTCCGAGTTTCTCGCCATGGCGGCCGCCGTCGGCCTGCTTCTGATCACCGCCGGACGGCTACGAAACATCGCCGACCGGGCCGAGCGCAGGCACGAGGAAAGCCGAGAGCATCTCGCGACCCTCAACCAACTGCTGCAGACCTCTCTCGACAGCAAGCCGCTCGACGAACAGCTTGCGCAAGCCCTGAACACCATCATCGCGGCTCCCTGGCTGCCGGTGCAGCCGCGCGGCGGGATCTTCCTCGTGGAAGACGGCCGCCTGCAGCTCATGGCGGACCACAACCTCGACCCGGTGGTCGCGCAGAATTGCTCGCAGTCCGACTTCGGCCGCTGTCTCTGTGGTCGGGCCGCGGCCGGCACGCAAGTCGTCCACGCGGCGCAAGTGGATGCGGAACACGACGCTTCCTACACCGAGATCGGCCCCCATGGGCACTACTGCGTGCCTATCCTCTCGGGCGGAGCCATGCTGGGCGTCTTGCTGCTCTACCTGCCGGAGGGCAACGCCGCCGACGCTGGCGAAGCCTCCCATCTGCGCGTCGTCGCCGATGTGCTTGCCGGAATGATAGTGCGCAAGCGCGCCGAGGCCGAAGTCGTCCAGAGCCGCCGGCGCTTGGAAGAAGCCCAACGCATCGCCAGGATCGGAAGCTGGGAGCTGGTTCTCAGCAGCAACACCGCCATCTGGTCGGAAGAGCAGTACCGCATCCTCGGCTATGAGCCGGAGGCCGTCGAGCCCTCTGTCGAGGCTTTCCTGGACCATGTGCATCCGGAGGATCGCAATAGGGTGATCGACGCCCGCGCCGACACCGCCGGGCCCGACCATATGGCGCTCGACTACCGGGTCATGCATCCCGACGGGACGCTTCTCCATGTCAGTGAAGTGACCGAGGTGATCCGCGATGAAGCGGGACGCGCGGTGCGCATGATCGGCACCACGCAGGACGTGACCGAGGACAAAGCTGCGGAGCAGGCGCTGCTGCAGGCCAAGCAGGCTGCCGAAACGGCAAATCGGGCCAAATCGAGCTTCCTGGCCACCATGAGTCACGAATTGCGTACGCCGCTGAACGCCGTGATCGGCTTCGCGCAACTGCTCCAGCAGGAACGCTTCGGGCCGGCCGGCTACGACAAGTACAAAGAGTACATTACCTACATCCGCGAAAGCGGTGAGCATCTGCTGGCCATGATCAACGATATTCTCGACCTGTCCCGCGTCGAATCCGGGCAAAGTGCGTTGAACGAGAGCGAGATCGACCTTGCGGACCTGGTAAAGCGCACCACGGCGCTGATGGAGGCCAAGGTTCGCGACGCCGGCTTGCACCTGGAACTGCGCCTGCCGGAGAGCCTGCCGATGCTGTTTGGCGACGAGCGCGCCATCAAACAGATCCTTCTCAATCTGGTCGCCAATGCATTGAAATTCACGACGCCCGGCGGCCGGGTGGTCGTGGAGCTCGCCCGCTCGGGAGATGCCCTGGAACTGTCGGTCGCCGACACCGGCATCGGCATCGCGGTGGCCGATCAGAAGCGCGTCTTCGAGCCCTTCGTCCAGGTCGAAAGCGAGCTCAACCGCCGCTTCGAAGGCACGGGACTCGGACTGCCGCTGGTGCGCTCCCTGGCGGAACAGCACGGCGGGCGTATCGTCCTGGAGAGCGCCCCCGGGGAGGGCACCCGCGTTGCCGTGCGCTTTCCTGGCAGCCGTCTTGTTTATCCCCAGGCGGGCCTCGGGCAAAGCGGCCGCCGCGCCGTGTGAGCCCCGTCTCCGTTGGGGCCGCGGCGCCGGACCCCGCAGCCGGCCCGGTGCCTTCGCCACCGCGTTGTTTCGCGAAATTGCCGCAAAAAGGCCACACTCGCTTTCCAGGGTGGCGCGGCCTGCTTGCTCCCGCCCGGATCGTCTGCTTTGGTGGCGCCGCCCCCGAACCGGGAGGATGGGGCCCGGGGCCATCCAGCCGGCTCGGGGAGCGGCACGCAATGAGCGCATTCGCCGCCGAAATCTGGTGTAATGTGGGGGGGTAGCACAGTCGACGGTCATGCAAGACACCATCGCCCTGGTCGATGACGACCGCAATATTCTGACCTCCGTCTCCATCGCGCTGGAGGCCGAGGGCTTCAAGGTGCGCACCTACAACGACGGCGCCGAGGCGCTGCGCGGCATTTCCGCCAATCCGGTCGACCTCGCCGTTCTGGATATCAAGATGCCGCGCATGGACGGCATGGAACTGCTCGGGCACCTGCGCAAGTCCTCGAACCTGCCGGTCATCTTCCTGACCTCCAAGGATGACGAGATTGACGAGGTACTCGGCCTGCGCATGGGGGCCGACGACTACATCACCAAGCCGTTTTCGCAACGCCTGCTGATCGAGCGCATCCGTGCGCTGCTGCGGCGCGAGAAAGGGGGGGAGGAAGGCCCAGCCGGCGGCGAAGCGGCCGAGGCGCCGCTGGTGCGTGGCGAGCTGACGCTCGATCCTGCGCGCCATCTTTGCAGCTGGCGCGGCGAGCGCATCAACCTGACGGTCACCGAGTTTCTTATCCTCAAGGCATTGGCTCAGCGCCCGGGTCATGTAAAGAACCGCGACCAGTTGATGGACGCCGCCTACGGCGAGTCGGTCTACGTCGACGACCGGACCATCGACAGCCACATCAAACGGCTGCGCAAGAAATTCCGCGATATTGACGATTCCTTCCAACAGATCGAGACGCTCTATGGCGTCGGATATCGCTACCGGGAGGCGTAGCTCCGGCGGATCGGCGCGACGCGGCGCCGAAGGCATCGAGGGGCAGGGCAGAACCATGTTGCGGCGACAGAATGGCGACAGCGGCGGCCAGGCGGCGAAGCGGCCGGCAGCAGCCTCGGCTGGCCGCAGATCTGGCCGTGAAGACGAAAGCGCACCGCGGACGTCACGCCGCCGGCCGCGCGGCTGGCGTTCGCCGCTGACGCGCCGCATCCTTACCATCAATGTCCTGGTCCTGCTGATCCCGGTACTCGGGCTTATGCATCTCGACCAGTACCGTGACAGCCTCATTGCCGCGGAGATCGATTCGCTGCGCATTCAGGCGCGCGCTTTCTCGCTGTCGCTCGGCAGCACTGCAGTGGTCGCAACCCAGGTCGGCGACGAACGCCTGCTGCCCGAGGTGACGCGCAACCTGATGCGTGTGCTGCTGGTCGATACCGGCGTGCGCGCGCGCATCTTCGCGCGCTCTGGCGAGATTCTTGCGGACAGTTTCGTTCTCGGCGGGCCGGGCGGTCAGGTCCAGGTGAAATCGCTGCCGCCGGAGCCCGAAGGCGGCCTCGGCCTGCTGCGCCGCCTGCTGAACCTTGTGACGCAATGGCTGCCCGGCAAGGACAACTTCCCGATCTATCGCGAGCCGCGGGTGCAGAAGGCGATCGACTATGAGGAGGTGCAAGGCGCGCTTGCCGGGCAGAGCCCCGGGATGGTGCGTACCGACCGCCAGGGCCGCCTGGTGCTCTCCGTTGCCGTGCCGGTTCAGCGCTACCGCCAGGTACTCGGCGCGCTGATGCTGTCGAAAGACGGCGCCGTGGTCGACGCGGCGGTCGATGACCGGCGCCGCGACATTCTCATCGTCTGCGGCGTGGCCTTTGCCGTGACGGTGCTGCTGTCGTTCTACCTCGCCAGCACCATCGCGCGGCCGATCCGCCGCCTCGCCCAGGCCGCCGACCAGGTACGCTCGGCCAAGGGCCGCCAGTTCGAGATTCCCGATTTTACCCGCCGCGGCGACGAGATCGGCGATCTTTCGGATGCGCTGCGGACCATGACCGACGCGCTCTGGGCACGACTGGACGCGATCGAGGCCTTTGCCGCCGATGTGGCGCACGAGATCAAGAACCCCCTGACGTCGCTGCGCAGTGCGGTGGAGACGGTGGCGCGGGTGGAAGACCCGGAACAGCAGAAGCGTCTGATGTCGATCATCCTCGACGACGTGCAGCGGCTCGACCGTCTGATCAGCGACATCTCCGACGCCTCGCGCCTCGACGCCGAGTTGTCGCGAGCAGAGATCGATCCTGTCGACATTGGTGAACTGCTGCGCGCCCTGGTCGCGGTGCAGGAAGCCGGCGAGCGCGCCGATGCGCCGCGCTTTCGCCTCGATGTGCTCGATCACCAGGACCTGTCGGTCCCCGGCATCGAGGGCCGCCTCGGACAGGTCTTTCGCAACCTCATCAGCAACGCCGTCACCTTCTCACCGCCGGGCGGCACCGTGCGTCTCTCGGCGCAGCGCCAGGGCGACGACGTCGTGATCGCGATTTCCGACGAGGGCCCGGGCATTCCCGAGGGCAAGCTGGACGCAGTGTTCCAGCGCTTCTACACGGAGCGCCCGGCCGGTGAAAAGTTCGGCACCCACTCGGGCCTCGGACTCAGCATCTCGAAGCAGATCGTCGACGCCCATGGCGGCAGCATCCGCGCCGAGAATCGCCATGACGAGAACGGCCAGATCTGCGGCGCCTGTTTCATCGTGCGCCTGCCTGCCGAGAGCGAGTAGCGGCGGCGCATGATGTCCTCCCAGAATCCGCCATCCGGCCGGCTGGTCCATGCCACGGCGGTGAGCGTCGCGCTGCCGGGACTTGGCAACTGGGCCCTGTTGCTGCGCGGACCCTCGGGGTCCGGAAAGTCGGACCTGGCGCTGCGACTCCTCGATCGCGGCGCCACCCTGGTGAGCGACGACCAGGTTGTGCTGCGACAGGTCGGCGCACGTCTGCAGGCGTCTCCCCCGGCTGCCATCGCCGGCAAGCTGGAGGTTCGCGGGCTCGGCATCGTCGAACTACCTCATCGCAGCGGCGTGCCTGTCGCTCTCATCGCCGATTTGCGTCCGACGGCGGAGATCGAGCGCCTGCCGGAGCCGGAGGAGGAGAGTCTGGACGGTGTCGCCTTGCGCCGCATCGACATCGACCCGCAACAGCTCTCGGCCCCGGAAAAGCTGCGCCTTGCCTTGCATGCGGCGGCGACGCTTATAATGCGCGCCGATCCGACAGGCAGCACCGCAGAGGCAGGCGAAAGCATGGGCGAGGAGACGCTGGCAGAAGACGAGCCCGCCGCGGCGGAGTCCGCAGCGACGCGCCTGGTGGTGGTCACCGGCATGTCCGGCGCCGGCCGCTCGAGCGCGCTGCGCGTGCTCGAGGATGAAGGCTATGAGGCCATCGACAATCTGCCGTTGCGCCTGCTGTCTGCGGTGGTGAACGAGGTCGGCCTGCAGCGGCCCATCGCGGTCGGGGTGGACATTCGCACCCGGGACTTCGCCGTCGGCCCGGTGCTGGAACAGCTCGACCGCATCGCCGCCTCTCCGCGTTTCGCCATCACCCTGCTGTTCGTCGACTGCGATGACGAGGTGCTGGGCCGCCGCTTCACGGAAACGCGGCGCCGGCATCCGCTGGCACAGGGGCGTCCCGTGGCCGACGGCATCGCGGTGGAGCGCCGCCTCGTGGCGCCGCTGCGGGCGCGCGCCGATCTGGTCATCGACTCCTCGCACCTGACGCCGGCCGACCTGCGCCAACAGTTGCTCGGCCGTCTCGGCCTGCAAGGCACGCAGGGCATGTCGATTTTCGTTACCTCCTTCTCGTTCCGCCAGGGCCTGCCGCGCGAGGCGGATCTCGTCTTCGACGTGCGGTTCCTGACCAATCCGCACTATGACCCGGCGCTCAGGCCGTTCAGCGGCCAGGATGCGGCGGTGGCCGACTACGTCGCCGGCGATCCCGGTTTCGCGCCCTTCTTCGGCCAGATGACTGCCATGCTGGAGGGCCTGCTGCCGCGCTACGAGCGCGAGGGCAAGAGCTACCTGACCATCGCCTTGGGGTGCACCGGGGGTCGCCACCGCTCTGTCTTTGTGGCCGAACGCCTGGCGACCTGGTTGCGCGATGGGGGGCGCGCGGTACATCTCGCGCACCGGGATATCGCGCGCGATCCGGCGCGTGCCGCGGGCACGGAGTGAGCCGAGGAGCAATTTGGGCGCCATCGGCCGGGCCCAGCCGCGAGTTGACCCAAGCGGGCGATTGGGTCCTTATCATGGCGGCAACAGGGGCAATGCCACCGCACTCCGGCCGGACTCCGGGGCGCACAAGCCGGCGAGCAGGGAGCGAGGAATGATCGGTCTGGTCTTGGTAACCCACGGGCGTCTGGCCATAGAGTTCGTACAGGCACTGGAGCACGTGGTCGGGCCGCAGCAGAACATCACGGCGATCTGCATCGGACCTGAGGACGACATGGAACAGCGCCGGCAGGACATCATCGACGCGGTCGAGAAGGCGGACGAGGGCGACGGTGTGGTGCTGCTGACAGACATGTTCGGGGGCACACCGTCGAACCTGGCGATCTCCGTCCTCGACAAGGGTCAGGTCGAGGTCATTGCCGGCATCAACCTGCCGATGCTGATCAAGCTGACCGGCCTGCGCAGCACGGCGACCTTGTCGGAGGCGGTCACCCAGGCACAGCTCGCCGGCCGCAAGTACATCAACGTCGCCTCTCAGTTGCTCGACGCCGACAAGGAATAGAGTCGGACCGGAATGGTTTCTGTGCCGGGAATGAAATTGGATACAGCGTTTCGGAAATGAACGACAAGCTGCAAAGTGATGAAACGGTCGCGTCGGTTGGAAGCACCGCACGGCGCTGCGTGACGATCTGCAATCAGAAAGGCCTGCATGCGCGTGCAGCGGCCAAGTTCGTCAAACTGGCGGAACGCTTCGACGCCCAGGTAATGGTGCAGAAGAACGACATCTGCGTGCCCGGCAGCTCGATCATGGGACTGATGATGCTGGCGGCAGGTCCGGGCTGCGAGATCGAGATTGAAGCAAACGGGCCAGGCGCCCAGGCCGCCGTGGATGCCCTGGCGCAATTGGTGGCCGGCAAGTTCGATGAAGACGGATAAGAAGTCCAGGAAGAGCCGGGAGGAAGAGGTACTCGAAGGTCTCGGTGTTGCGCCGGGCGTCGCCATCGGGCCGGCCTACGTGCGCGACACGGGCGAAGTCCAGGTTGCCGAGTACCAGATCCCCGCCGGCAAGGTGAAGGCCGAAAAGGCGCGCCTCGCCGAGGCCGCGGCCAAGGCGGTGCGCCAGGTCGGCAAGCTCAAGGCGAAGGCCATCGGAATCCACGGCCTTGCCGCCGAGGAACTCGGCTACCTCCTGGAAGCCCACCAGCAGATGCTGAATTCCAGCCGCCTGATCGGCGGCATCGAACGGCGCATCGAGAACGACCGGCGCAATGCCGAGGCCGCCGTCATGGCCGAGATCTCTGCCATTGCCCAGGAATTCGCGGCGATGGAAGACAGCTATCTCAGCGCCCGCGCCGACGACGTGCGCGAGGTCGGCCACCGCATCCTGCGCTGCCTCACGGATGTCGAGTTTCACGGTTTCTCCGGCCTGGAAAGAGGCAGCGTCGTCATTGCCGAGGAAATCTCGCCGGCCGATACCGCGCTGATGGACCCGCGCGAGATCGGCGGATTTGCCTCTGTATTGGGCGGGGCCGAGGGCCACACTGCCATCATGGCGCGCTCCCTCGGGCTGCCGGCGGTGGTCGGCGTGCCCAATCTGCTGCCCCGCGTGCGCGCCGGCGACAGTGTCATCATCGACGGCAGCAACGGCCTGGTCATCGTCAACCCGACGCCGGCGCGGCTGGCCGCTTATGAGCGCCGCCTCAAGGACATGGCGCGCGAGGTCCGTGCGCTGGCCCGCCTCCGCGACGTTCCCGCCAAGACCCGAGACGGTCAGCGGGTCGGCCTGCAGCTGAACCTGGAACTGCCGCGCGAGCTGGACCAGGTCGCCGAATCCGGCGCCGAGGGGGTCGGGCTGCTGCGCACCGAGTTCATGTACATGAACCGCAGCGACCTGCCCGACGAGGAGGAGCAGTACCGGGCTCTGGCTGAGATCGTGAAGGCCCTGGGCGGCCGGCCGGTTACCGTGCGGACCCTGGATATCGGTGGCGAAAAGCTCGCGACCTCCCTCGGCGAACACCTGGGCGAGGCCGCCAATCCCGCACTCGGCCTGCGCGCCATCCGCCTGTCGCTGAAAGAGCCGAAGCTGCTGCGCCCGCAGCTCGCCGCCATGCTGCGCGCCGGTGCCCATGGCCCCCTGCGCATCCTGCTGCCGATGATCACCACCCCCGGCGAGGTGCGCGCGGTGCGCAAGGAGCTGGAACAGACGGCCCGCCGCCTGACCCGCCGCGGTGTGCCCATCGCCGACCCGCTGCCCCCGGTCGGGGTCATGATCGAGGTGCCCGGCGCCGCCCTGGCCGCGGATTCCCTGGCCCAGGCGGCCGATTTCTTCGCCATCGGGACCAACGACCTCACCATGTACACCCTGGCCATCGACCGCGGCGAGGAGCGGGTGGCCCACCTCTTCAATCCCCTGCACCCGGCGGTGCTGCGGCTCATCCAGTTCACCGTGGAGGCCGCGCTCAGGGCGCGCATCCCGGTCTCCGTCTGTGGCGAGATCGCCGGCGATCCCCGCTTCACCGCCCTCCTGGTCGGCCTCGGGGTGCGCGAGCTCTCGATGACCGCCAAGGCCATTCCGCGGGTGAAGAGCCGCATCCTTTCGGTCGATATGCACGCGGCCGGGCGGCGCGCCATGATGATCATGGAGCAGGTCGACAGCGGGCGCATCGCCGCCCTGCTGGACGATTTCAACGAGACGGCGAACTGACCTGAGGGTCCCTCTCCTCCGTCGCGGCCTTGCCGTCCGGGCCCGGGGCTGATACATGACCCGCTCGATTCTTCAAAGGGCGCGATGGCGCCGTTTCCGGCAGGGCCCGGCCATTTCCGGCGGCCCTCGGATTGTCGAAAGTAGGAAGGACAGCATGGCCAAGTTCACCGATTACGTGGTGGCGGATCTCTCCCTGGCTGCCTGGGGCCGCAAGGAGATGGATATCGCCGAGACGGAAATGCCGGGCCTCATGGCCCTGCGGGAGGAATTCGGCCGGGCGCAGCCGCTGCAGGGCGCGCGGATCGCCGGCTCCCTCCACATGACCATCCAGACCGCCGTGCTGATCGAGACCCTGACGGCGCTGGGCGCCGATGTGCGCTGGGCCTCCTGCAACGTGTTCTCGACCCAGGACCATGCCGCTGCCGCCATCGCCGCCGCCGGCATTCCGGTCTTCGCCTTCAAGGGCGAGAGCCTGGAGGACTACTGGGAATTCACCCACCGCATCTTCGAGTGGAGCGACGGCGGCACGCCGAACATGATCCTCGACGACGGCGGCGACGCCACCCTGCTGATCCACCTCGGCATGAAGGCCGAGAAGGATCTTTCGGTGCTCGCCAACCCGACCAACGAGGAGGAAGAGGCCCTCTTCGCCGCCATCAAGAAGCGGGTGGCCGGAAAGCCCGGCTGGTACTCGCAGCTCGGCGAGGCAATCCGCGGCGTGACCGAGGAGACCACCACCGGCGTGCATCGCCTCTACGAGATGCAGAAGGCCGGAACCCTGCTGTTCCCCGCCATCAACGTGAACGACTCGGTCACCAAGTCGAAGTTCGACAACAAGTACGGCTGCCGCGAGAGCCTGGTCGATGCGATCCGCCGCGGCACCGACGTCATGATGGCCGGCAAGGTCGCCACCGTCGCCGGCTTCGGCGACGTCGGCAAGGGCTCGGCGGAGTCCCTGCGCAGCGCCGGCTGCCGCGTCATGGTCACCGAGGCCGACCCGATCTGCGCCCTGCAGGCCGCGATGGAAGGCTACGAGGTGGTCACCATGGACGAGGCGGCGCCACAGGCCGACATCTTCGTCACCGCGACCGGCAATGTCGACGTCATCACCGTCGACCACATGCGGGCGATGAAGGACCGCGCCATCGTCTGCAACATCGGCCACTTCGATTCCGAGATCCAGGTCGGCGCCCTGCGTAACTTCAAGTGGGACAACATCAAGCCCCAGGTCGACCAGATCGAGTTCCCCGACGGCAAGAAGATCATCCTGCTGGCCGAGGGCCGCCTCGTGAACCTGGGCGTCGCCACCGGCCACCCGAGCTTCGTGATGAGTGCCTCCTTCACCAACCAGGTGCTGGCGCAGATGGAGCTTTGGTCCAACGCCGAGAAGTACGGCAAGACCGTTGCCGTGCTGCCCAAGCACCTCGACGAGAAGGTCGCGGCCCTGCACCTGGAGAAGGTCGGCGCCAAGCTCACCAAGCTCAGCGAGAGGCAGGCGGCTTACATCGGCGTCGGGACGGACGGGCCGTTCAAGCCGGAGCACTATCGCTACTGAACCGCTGGGGTTCGGCCTCGCCGCGCCGCTGACGGGCTGTCTTGCCGCATGCCGGGCTTGCGCTTAGACTCTCACGTCGTGAGAGGGGCCTCGACAGAACGCCGGCTGCGCCGGCGGGGCGGCAAGGCGGTGGGTTTCGTGCCAGCGAAGCCCCCGGCGGGCGCTTCCTCTCGCCCCGCGGCAGTCGGCGCCGGAGGTCTGGATGGCTGAGGACGCGGGGCAGGGCTGGGAGTTGGTCTGGGCGCTGCTTTGGCCCAGCCTCCTGCTGCTTTCCCTCATCGCCCTGGGCCTCAGTATCTGGCTCATTACCCTCACCCGCCGAAGCCTCGCTGCCAGTCAGAAAGCCGCAGCGACGGCCCGCCATCGCGCCGATCAACTCACCGATATTCTGGCCAGTTCGCCCTGGCCGCAGCTGGTTCTCGGCCTCGAGGACGGCATCGTCGCGCCGGCGACTGCAGAGCTTCTCGCTCTACCTCAAGAGACCCGGCTCACCGAGGCGGCGTTGCTGGACTCGCTCGACGCCAACTCGCGCGCTCGCCTCGAGCCGGCCCTCGACGCGCTGCGGCGTGACGGCGCCGCCTTCGATCTCGATGCGCGCTTGTCCGATGGCAGCCGCCTGCTGGTGCTGCACGGCCGGCAGGCACCCGGTAGCGACGGTGTCGTCACACTCTGGCTTGAGGATCGGTCCCAGGCGGCACGTCGCGAGGCCGGTCTCAAGGCCGAGGCAAAGCACCTTCGCGCGGTGCTCGACGGCCTGCCCATTGCGATCTGGCTGCGTGACGGCGCGGGTCGCCTGACCGACTGCAATCGCTTCTACGCCGAGGCTGTGGACAGCGATGTCGCGGCTGTGCGTGAGGAGGGCATCGAGTTGATCGGCCGTGCCAAGGTGGTGCAGGCCCAGGCGCTTGCCCAGCGGGCGCGCGAGGGCGGCACGGCTTGCAGCGAAACCCACCATGTCGTGATGGGCGGCGCGCGCCATCTGCTGGAAATCTTCGAGCTGCCCTTCGGCAAGCAGGCCAGCATCGGCATCGCCGTCGACCGGACTCAGCTGGAAGAGGTCCAGGCGGATCTCGGCCGCCACATCCGCGTGCAGTCGGAGATGCTCGAGAACCTCTCCACCGCCATCGCCATCTACGGCCGTGACCTGAACCTGATGTTCTTCAACACCGCTTACGCGCGGCTGTGGGATCTCGACGAGGATTTCCTGCAAGGCCATCCGCATCTTGGCGACGTGCTGGAAGCGCTGCGCGAGCGCCGTCGCTTCCCCGAGTATCCGAATTTCCCAGCCTACAAGCGCGAGGTGCTTCAGAAGTACGCGACTCTCATCGCCCAGGAGGAGGAGCTGGTCCACCTGCCGGACGGCAGCACGCTGCGCATGGTCGTCACGCCGCATCCCTTCGGCGGTATCCTGCTGTCCTACGAGGATGTTACCGACCGTCTGGCGTTGGAGCGCAGCTACAACACCCTCACCGAGGTGCAGCGCGAGACCATCGACAATCTCTACGAAGGCATCGCGGTCTACGGTGCGGACGGCCGCATGAAGCTGTTCAATCCCGGCCTCTGCAGCATCTGGCAACTGGACCCCGACTTCCTGCGCGGCGAGCCGCACGTGCGCGATGTGCTGCCAAAGGTGCGCGGGCTCTTCACGGTCTCCGACGCGGAATGGCCCGAGTACATGGACCGCATGGTGGCGCGCACCACCGACCCGGATGCGCGCAGCGGCCGCTACGAACGCACCGACGGCAGCGCAATCGACTGGGCGCAGGTGCCGCTGCCCGACGGCGGCGTGCTATTCAGCTATGTCGACGTGACCGATACCCTGCGCGTCGAGCGCGCGCTGATCGAACGCAACGAGGCACTGGAAACCGCCGACCGCCTGAAATCGGAATTCATCGCCAATATCTCCTACGAACTGCGCACGCCGCTGAACGCCATCATCGGCTTCGCGGAGGTGTTGGAGAACCAGTTCTTCGGCAAGCTGAACGAGCGGCAGTTGGAATACAGCCACGCCATCGTGCAGTCCTCACAGCAGCTCATCGCGCTGATCAACGATATTCTCGATCTCGCTTCCATCGAGGCCGGCTACCTGCACCTCGACCTGCAGCCGACCAATGTGCACACGCTGCTGGAGTCAATATTCACCCTGGGCCGCGAGCGCGCCCACAGCCGCAGCATCGACCTGCGTCTCGACTGCGACGAGGAAACCGGCGAGCTCATGGCGGATGGCCGGCGCCTGCGCCAGGCACTCTTCAACCTGCTGTCCAATGCCCTGAAGTTCACCCGTGAAGGCGGTGTGGTGACGATCTCCGCGCGACGTACCGAGGACGAAATGTTGCTGGAGGTCGCGGACACTGGCATCGGCATACCCGAGGCGGACCGCGAGCGGGTATTCGGCAAGTTCGAGCGCGGCGCCCGCGATCAGCGCCAGGGCGGCGCCGGCCTTGGCCTGTCGCTGGTGAAGAGCCTGATTGAACTGCATGGCGGCCGCGTCGAGCTCGACTCTCGTGTCGGTGGCGGTACCCGCGTCATCTGCCACGTGCCGCTGGGCCCGCTGCCCCTGCGGCAGGACGATCCCTCCGATCTCGACCGCGACGTCGCGGAATAGGAACCCGGGTCCGGCGGCGTCAGCCCGCCGCGGTGGTGTCGCCGGGCACCCCTTGGGTGGTCGAGTACTCCCAGTGCAGGGCCTCGCCCGGATAGACCAGGGGCCGTATGGCGTGGGCGGCCAGCGCCGCTTCCGAGAAGCCTGCGAGGATCAGCTTCAGCTTGCCCTGGTAGTGCGCGATGTCGCCGATCGCGAAGATGCCCGCGGCGCTGGTCTCGCTGGTTGCCGGGTTCACCGCGATGTGGTGGTGCTCCAGGTCGAGCCCCCAGTCGGCGATCGGCCCGAGGTTCATCGAGAGCCCGAAAAAGGGCAGCAGGCAGTCGGCCGGCAGGGTTCTGGTATGGCCCTCCATGTCGGCCACCACGACGCCGCTCAGTCGCCGCCCGTCCCCCTCCAGTCCGGCCAGCTGATAGGGGATCACCAGCTCGATCTTGCCGCTGTCGGCCAGGCGGTGCAGCTGGTCGACGCTTTCCGGTGCGGCGCGGAACTTGGCGCGGCGGTGTACCACGTAGATTTTCTCGGCCAGCTCGGCCAGAGAAACGGCCCAGTCGACCGCGGAATCGCCGCCGCCGGCAATGACGATGCGCTGGCCGCGGAAGGTTTCGCGACGCTGCACCAGGTAGTGCACGCTGTGGCCTTCGTAGTCTTCGATGCCGGCCAGGGGAGGTCGGTTGGGGCCGAAGGCGCCACAACCGGCGGCGATGATCGCGGCGGTGGCGTCGATGACCGTGCCCTTGGAGGTGGTGAGCCGCCAGCCCCCCTCCTTCAGGCGCTCCAGACCGGTGACCTGCTGGCCGAGGTGATAGACGGGCTTGAAAGGCTCGGCCTGCTCGGCGAGGCGGTCGACCAGGTCCTGCGCCAGGATGCGCGGGTAGCCCGGGATGTCGTAGATCGGTTTTTCGGGATAGAGCGCGGCGCACTGGCCGCCGATCATCTCCAGGGTGTCGATGACCTGGCAGCGCAGTTTCAGCATGCCGCACTCGAAGACCGCGAAGAGGCCGACCGGGCCGGCGCCGATGATGGCGACGTCGGTCGCCACGGGAGACGTCGCTGTGGGGGACGTCGCCATGGGGGACGTCGTCCGGGGCGCCTCCGCCTTGGGGGTTGTGTCCGCCAAGCAAATTCTCCCGTCTGCGGCTGGGAATAGGATTTGTGTCGTGCAGCCGGGAGCCCGGCCGGGCGCCTAACATGGCGACCCCGGCGCGGCCTGACAAGCCACCCGGAAACCTGAAGCACGGCGTCCGGCAGCCCTGGCGCGACGGTTGCCGCGGCGCGGGCCGGCGGCTAAAACTGCGGCAGATGATGACCGCCCTCGATATGCCTGCCGATTCCGCCCCCCTGCTCGATCTGCCGCTGCCCGACCCGGCCGCGACCGAGGCCCTCGGCCGCGCCTTGGCGCCGCTGTTGCGGGTGGGCGACGTCATTGCCCTCTACGGCGACCTCGGCGCCGGCAAGACCGCCCTCGCCCGTGCCGTGATCCGCGCTCTCCCGGGCCCTGAGGGCGCCGCCGAGGAAGAGGTGCCGAGCCCCACCTTCACCCTGGTGCAGACCTACGAGCGCGATCCGGCGCCGGTCTGGCATGTCGACCTCTATCGCATCGAAGACCCCTCCGAACTCCGCGAACTCGGCCTTTCCGAGGCCTTCGCGGAAGGCATCACCCTCCTCGAGTGGCCGGACCGCCTGGGTGACGAGTTGCCCGCCGACGCCCTCAGCGTCGTCCTCACCTTCGACGCCGCCGGGAAGGCGCGCCGCGTGCGCCTCCAGGGCGGCGGCGACTGGCCTCGGCGCCTGGCGGGGCTGCGCCCGTGAACGCGGCCGGCGATCGCGAGGCCCGCTGCCGGCAGTTCCTCGAGGACGCCGGCTGGGGCGATGCCGAGCGCCGCGTGCTGGCGGCCGACGCCTCGTTCCGGCGCTATGACCGCCTTGCCCGCGGGCAGGAGCGCGCCGTCCTGATGGACGCGCCGCCGCCGCAGGAGAACGCGAAGATCTTCCATCACATCGCCCTCTGCCTGCTCGACCTGGACCTCAGCCCGCCGCGCCCGCTGGCGATGGACGAGGAGGCGGGGTTCCTGCTGCTGGAGGACTTCGGTGACCGCACCTTCACCCGAGCCCTGCAGGAAGGCGCCGACGAGGCGGAACTCTACCGCCTCGCCACCGATACCCTGATCGCCCTGCACCAGCGCTGGGGCGCCGAGACCGCGGGCCTGCCGCTCTACGACGCCGAACGCCTGCTTGCCGAAGCGGCGCTGCTGGTCGACTGGTATCTCCCCGCGGTGAGCGGCCGCGAGACGCCGGCGGCGCAGCGTGAGTCCTATCTCGCCGCCTGGCGCGAGGTGCTGCCGGTCATGCTGTCGGTGCCGCAGAAGCTGGTCCTGCGCGACTATCACGTCGACAACCTCATGGTCCTGGAAGGCCGCGCGGGGATCGCCCGCTGCGGGCTGCTGGATTTCCAGGATGCGGTCATCGGGCCGATCAGCTACGACCTCGTCTCGCTGCTGGAGGATGCCCGCCGCGATGTCTCGCCGCCGGTGGTGAGCGAGATGCTGGCGCGCTACCACGAGGCCATGCGGCCGGCCATCGACCCCGACGCCTTCGCGGCCTCTTACGCCGCGCTCGGCGCCCAACGCAACGCAAAGATCATCGGCATCTTCACGCGGCTCTCGCGGCGCGACGGCAAGCACGGCTATCTGCGGCACATCCCGAGGGTGTGGCGCCTGCTGGAAGGCGATCTGCAACACCCCGCCCTGGCACCGGTAAAGGACTGGTTCGAGCGTGAGATGCCGGCCGAGCTGCGCACCACGCCCGCGACCCCCGACGCCAAAAAGGAAGCACAGGGATGAACCCGGTACCTTCCATCGGCCCGAAGCGGGCGATGGTCCTTGCTGCCGGTCTCGGCCAGCGGATGCGTCCGCTCACGGACAATCTGCCGAAGCCGCTGGTGAAGGTGCAGGGCGAACCCATGCTCGACACCATCCTCGACCGCCTGCAGGCGCACGGCATCGAGAAGGTGGTGGTCAACACGCACTACCTGGGCGAAATGATCGAGGCGCACCTGCGACATCGCACGCGGCCGAAAATCGTCCTCTCGCCGGAAAGCGATCTGCTGGAAACCGGCGGCGGCGTGAAAAAGGCACTGCCTCTGCTCGGCGACGAGCCCTTCTTCGTGCTCAACGGCGACGTCTGCTGGCTCGACGGCCTGACGCCGGCACTGACCCGCCTCGCTATGATCTGGGACGAAGCGGAAATGGATGCGCTGCTGCTGCTGCATCCGACCTGCAGCGCCTTCGGCTACGAGGGCATCGGCGACTACCTGATGGATCCGGTCGGCCGGCTGCGCCGCCGCCAGGAGCGCCAGATCGCCCCCTTCATCTACGCCGGCATCCAGATTCTGCATCCGCGCCTCTTTGCCGGCGCTCCCGAGGGCTCGTTCTCGCTGAACAAGCTTTACGACAAGGCGCAGGAGGCCGAGCGGCTGTGGGGCCTACGCCACGACGGCGAGTGGTACCACGTCGGCACGCCGGCGGAATTGCGCGCCGTCGAAGACGCCCTGCATCATCTCGCCGAGTCCTCGGGCCAGCGGTAGAGCCGATGCCCGAAGCGCCGGCCGTCTTCACGATCCCTGCCGGTCTGTCCTTTGTCGATGCCCTGGCCCAGGGCCTGCTGCGGCGCCATGCCGACAGCCCCGAGAGTCTTGCCGCCGCTACCGTGCTGCTGCCGACCCGGCGCGCCTGCCGCTCGCTGCAGGCCGCCTTCCTGCGCGCCTCCGGCGGTGTGCCGCTGCTGCTGCCGCGCCTTTTGCCGCTGGGCGACCTCGATCCCGAAGAGCTGCTGTTCGAGGCACCGTCCTTCACGGCCGAGGGGGAGGCAAGCCTGCCGCCGGCAATCTCCGCCGTGCAGCGCCAGCTGCTGCTCGCCTCCTGCATTCTCAGCCACAGCCGCGCGCTCTCCGCGGAAACCGGCAATCCGGTGACCAGCGAGGACCAGGCGATCCGCCTTGCCGGCGAACTCGCCCGCCTGCTCGACCAGGTGGAGACCGAAGGGCTCGACTTTGCCGATCTCGCCGGGCTGGTCCCGGAGGACTATGCCGCACACTGGCAGATCACCCTCGACTTCCTGCATATCGTTACCCAGGAATGGCCGAGGATCCTGGAAAGCCTCGGCTGTGTCGGTCCGGCGGAGCGCCGCCGGTGCCTCGCCGAACTGCAGGCTGCGGTGTGGCGCGCGCGGCCTCCCGAGGAGCCGGTAATCGCCGCCGGTTCGACCGGCTCCATTCCGGCAACGGCGGAATTGTTGCGCACCATTGCCGGCCTGCCGGGCGGCGCCGTGGTGCTGCCGGGCCTCGACCTCGAGAGTGATGCTGCGGTGTGGGACGAGATCCGCCTCGACCCCGGACACCCGCAGTACGGCATGGCCCAACTGCTCGACCGCCTCGGCATCGATCGCGCGGCGGTGCGGCTGTGGTCCGAGACCGCGGGAACCTCGCCGTCCCGCGCAACCTTCGCCAACCTGGCGCTGCGCCCGCCGGCCGGCACCGCCCGCTGGCACGAGGCAAAGGCGGAAGATTTCGACGGCGCCCTGGCCGGCGTGCAGCGCGTCGACTGTGCCGACCCGGGTGAGGAAGCCCTGGTCATTGCGCTGCTGCTGCGGCGCCAGGTGGAAACGCCCGGCGCCACCGCGGCCCTGGTCACGCCCGATCGCGATCTCGCGCGCCGCGTCGCGGTGAACCTGCAGCGCTGGTCCGTGGAGGTCGACGACTCCGCCGGGCGCAGTCTCGCCAACACCCCACCCGGCGTCTTCCTGCGCCTGACTGCGGAGATGCTGGCCGAGCACTGTGCGCCGGTCGCCCTGCTGGCGGCTCTGAAGCATCCGCTTGCCGCCGGTGGCGAGGCGCCGGGCGACTTCCGCCGCAAGGTGCGCCGACTGGAACTGGCGGTGCTGCGCGGCGCCCGTCCCGCGCCTGGGCTGGACGGTCTGCGCGCGGCCCTGGCGACCACCCGAGAGGCGGCGGCGCTGCTGCCCTGGTTCGACCGCCTGGCGACGCGGCTCGCGCCCCTGGCTGAGGCTCTTGGGGGCGATGCCCGCAGCCTCAGCGACCTGGTCGAGGCGCACCTCGCCGTCGCGGAAGCGCTTGCCGCCTCCGACGCGGAAAGCGGTGCCGACCGCCTCTGGGCCGGCGACGACGGTGAAGCTGCCGCCGCCTTTGCCAGCGAACTGCGCGAGGCGGGCCTGGCGACGCCGGTCACCGCCAGCCTGCACTATCCCGCGGCGCTGGAGGCCCTGATGGCCGGGCGCGCGGTGCGGCCGCGCTATGGCCTGCATCCGCGCGTCGCCATCCTGGGGCCGCTGGAGGCGCGCCTGCAGCACGCCGACCTGCTGGTGCTCGGCGGCCTCAACGAGGGCACCTGGCCGGTCCAGGTCGACCCCGGGCCCTGGCTCAGCCGGCCCATGCAGCGCAGCTTCGGCCTGCCGCTGCCGGAACGCCGCATCGGCCTTGCCGCGCACGACTTCTTCCAGGCCTTCTGTGCGCCGCGGGTCTACCTCACCCGGGCGCAGCGCGTCGAAGGCACGCCCTCGGTGCCGGCGCGCTGGCTGCGCCGCATCGATGCCCTGCGGGACGGGCTCGGGCTCACGGCCGACCTGCACCGCGAGGAAACGGAGCTGCGGGCCTGGGCCACGGCGCTCGATGCACCGCCGGCGCCGCTGCGTGTCGCAGAGCCGCGGCCTTGTCCGCCGCTTGCCGCCCGGCCGCGCGAGCTGTCGGTCACCCGTATCGAAACCTGGATGGGCGACCCCTACGCGCTCTACGCCCAGGAGATCCTGAGGCTGCGGCCGCTCGACCCGATCGACGCCGATCCCGGCGCCGCCGAGCGCGGCACCCTGGTGCACGAGGCGCTGGAGAGGTTCCTCAAGCGGCATCCGGCGGCGCTGCCGCCGCAGGCGCTCGACGACCTGCTGGAGATCGGCGCCGATGTGTTCCGTCCCATCAGGGCCAAGCCGGGAGCCTTTGCCTTCTGGTGGCCGCGCTTCCTGCGTGTCGCGGCGTGGTTCGTCGCCGAAGAGCGCGCGCGTCGTCCCGCCATCGCCGAGAGCTTCGTGGAGATCCAGGGCGCATTGAAGATCGATGCTCCCGGCGGCGAATTCACGCTGAAGGCCAAGGCCGACCGCATCGACCGCCGGGCCGACGGCAGCCTGGAGATCATCGACTACAAGACCGGCGCGCCGCCGGAAAAGAAGAAGGTCGACCAGGGCTATGCGCCGCAGCTGCCTTTGGAGGCCGCCATTGCCGCGGCAGGCGGCTTCCCCGGTATCAGCGACAACCCGGTCGGCGCGCTTACCTACTGGCGGCTCTCCGGTGGCACGCCGCCGGGCGAGATCCTCGCCGCCAGCAAGGGCGATCCGGCGCAGCTTGCCGTTCAGGCGCTCGACGGCCTCAGGCGTCTGATCGCGACCTTCGACGATCCGGCGACGCCCTATGCCTGCCAGCCGCATCCGGCGCGCGCGCCGCGCTTCAACGACTACGACCACCTCTCGCGCATCGCCGAGTGGTCGGTGGCGGGTGACGAGACATGACGACGGTGGCGGAGAAAGTCATCGCCGAAGCGACGCTGGCCCAGCGCCGGGCGGCGGATCCGGTCTCCTCGGTCTGGGTGTCCGCCTCGGCCGGCAGCGGCAAGACCAAGGTATTGGTCGACCGCGTGCTGAACCTGCTGCTGCGCGGCAGCGATCCCGGAAAGATTCTCTGCCTCACCTTCACCAAGGCGGCGGCGGCGGAGATGGCCAATCGGCTTTCCGACCGGCTCGCCGGCTGGGTCACCGCCGAAGACGCGACGCTGCGCGACAGCCTCGAGAAGCTGCTCGGACGGCCGGCGGACGACGACCTGCTGCCGCGTGCCCGCGCGCTCTTCGCCCGCGTGCTCGATACCCCGGGCGGCATCAAGATCCAGACCATCCATGCCTTCTGCCAGGCTTTGCTCGGACGCTTTCCGCTGGAGGCCGGGGTCGCGCCCAACGCCCGGGTACTTGACGAGCACGAGGCGGCGGACCTGCTGGAGACCGCCCGCGTTGAGGTGCTCGCCGAGGCGCTTGCCGGCCAGGGGCGCCTCTCGAAAGAGATTGCTGTTCTCACCGCGCACCTGCAGGAGGACCGCTTCACCGAGGTGCTGAGGCAGCTCATCCACGAGCGCGGGCGCCTGGCCGAACTGAAGGACGCGCGCGGCAACGTCGATCGCCTGGTGGCGGCCGTCTACGCGCTGCTGCGCGTCGATCCCGACGAGAGTGTCGAGGCGATCCACGCTGCCGGCTGCGCGGAATCCGCCTTTGACCGCGCCGGCCTGAAGCACGCGATGACGGCGTGGCACAGCAGTTCGCCGACCGAGCAGAAGAAGGGCGAAACGCTGGCGGCCTGGCTCGCCGCCGACGAGGCGCGCCGCGTCGAGATGCTGGAAAGCTACTGCGGCCTCTTTCTGACCCAGAAGGACGAGATCCAGAAGCGGCTGCTCAATGCCAAGCCGGCGCAGGACTTTCCCGGCGCCCTCGAGGCCCTGCAGGCCGAGGCCGAACGCCTGCTGCAGCTGCGCGAGCGCATGAAGGCGCTCACCGTGGCGCGGGCGACGCGCGCGCTGCTGCTGCTCGGCGATGCCATCCTCGCCGCCTACCAGCGTCACAAGGAAGCGCGGGTGCTGCTCGACTACGACGACCTCATTCATTTCTCGGCGCGCCTGCTGGCGCGCCAGGGCGGGGTCTCCTGGGTGCTGTTCAAGCTCGACGGGGGGCTCGATCATCTGCTGGTCGATGAAGCGCAGGACACCAGTCCGGAGCAGTGGCGCATCGTCGAGATGCTGACCGGAGACTTCTTCGCCGGCCTCGGCATGCATGAAGAGCGCGAGGCGTCGCCGCGCACGGTCTTCGCCGTCGGCGACCCCAAGCAGTCGATCTATTCCTTTCAGCGCGCCGATCCGGCAGAATTCCAGCGCATGCGCGATCTCTTCCGCGAACGCGCGCAGCGCGCACAGCAGCGCTGGCATCCAGT
>MRWG01000802.1_pt1 | contig 25903 bp, 26 predicted proteins | sample 1013341 | NCBI WGS metagenome assembly MRWG01 (sample SAMN06117577, study PRJNA244670) | biofilm metagenome | biome: Water; feature: Cathode Biofilm; material: Biofilm; isolation source: microbial consortium enriched at the cathode of a solar microbial fuel cell | place: USA: District of Columbia ... | reverse complement strand
GGCCTTGTGTATCAAACGCACCAGTCCGAGAGGGCTGAGCGATGATTACGGCAACGCTAGTTGGTCTTGCGCTTGCTGAACTTAGTCTTTCCGGGGCACATGACGGTAACACCTTCGGGCATGTCTTTTTCGTCGTCGGCTTGCCGGTTGCTCATGTGGAAGATGCCAGTTCTCTCCCACCCAAAGACGTCCAACCAAGTTGCAGTGATTACCGCGTAAAATACCTGTTTGGACGTATCGATTTGAGCGAAAAACTCGGCGTCATTGAATGCGGTTGTCGCCCCGCCGCTTTCTCGGGAGCCGCTGGGTTCCATGTCGGACAGACTAACTTTAATTGGGGCGCTGAATGGTCGGCGGCCTTTCGGATATGACACATTATAAGGCGAAAAGACTATCTCAGCACGGACATGGTGTGCCGGGGACAGCCCCACGTTTCTTGTGGAAAAATTAATGGTGAGGGCCGTGCCGCTGGAGAAAATCCTAGCTTTGTCCAAGACGATGTAAGAGGTTGCCTGAGCCTCGCCAACTTCACGGGTATCTCTTGCCATGTCCTGTGTGGCTAGAAGGGTACGCCAAACATAAAAAACACCAAATGCAGTGATAGCCGCCATCAAGGTGGTTACTATCAGCATCCAGAACGCCCAAAGCGCCATTTCAGTTTGGGCTACAAGGTCATTTTCAGCGCGCTGGTGTTCGTTTGCAGCTTCTATTACGCGACGTATGCATTCCGCTTGGGCAGTTCCGTCAAGCCTAAGACAGGTGTCGCGTATTTCTTGCTCGGCGTGGCTCGAGTAGGTGCGATAATTGGCGATGTTGTTGGCAATGGTTTCACCGTAATGACGCCCTGAGCCGAAGAGCCAAATTGCTATTAGCAAAAAAATAGTCGCTACGACAAATGCCGTTAGAATCTTAAATCTTGGCCCCCTATCACGGTCAGACATTACAACAGGAACGCCGCACTAAACCTCCCTCTGGAAAGCGTATTGTGGGCGTTCACTTCCTTCGCTGTGATTCCAATGCATGCCAGCCTCTCAACAAGTTGCGCATAAGTCACCCCCTGACGTCTCAACTCTGCCTTGCGCGGGCGTCAGCCCCGGCCGCGCCCGACCCTCCCCCCGGGAGGGCGCATTGGCGATGTCGTGTAATGCACTGATGACATTTAAGCTTTTTAGTGCATCGCGCTGCCCAACCGTTCCAAGGCGCCCACCCAGGGTCGGGCGCGTCCCTCCGTGCTCTGGACCAGCGGATGGCTGGAATAGACCCACCAACAAGAAACCGCGGGCGTGGTAGCACAGCGACAGGATATGTCGGAGATCGGCAACCGGGCGCGGGGCGCGCGTTTCAGGGTGTCGGGGTGACAACCCGAGGGACACCCCATGAAGACCCATGCACAGGCCGTCGTGATCGGTGGCGGCGTTATCGGATGCTCGATCCTCTACCACCTTGCCAAGCTGGGGTGGCACGATGTCGTCCTGCTTGAGCGCGACGAACTGACGAGTGGCAGCACCTGGCACGCCGCGGCCAATATTCACGGGCTGCATGACAGCGCCAATATCAGCCGTTTGCAGCATTACACGATGACCCTCTACAAGGAGCTGGAGGCCGAGACCGGGCAAAGCTGCGGGGTGTTTCAGCCCGGATCGCTCTACCTCGCGCAGACCGAGAACCGGGTGCATCAATTGCGCCTGCAAGCGGCGAAGGCCAAGCTATATGGCATGAATTTTCATGAGATTTCCCGGGACGAGGCCGAAAAGCTGCACCCGCTGGTGAATTTCGATGGCATCCGCTGCATCATGTACGAGCCCGATGGCGGCAATGTCGATCCGTCGGGCGTGACCAATGCCTACGCGGTGGGGGCGCGGCAGCGGGGCGCGGAGATCCATCGCTTTACCCCCGTGATGGCGACGCTGCCGCAGGCGGATGGGACATGGATCGTCGAGACGCCCAAGGGCAATATTCATACCCCGTGGGTGATCAACGCGGCGGGGCTGTGGGGCCGGGAGGTGGCCAGGCTGGCGGGGATCGAGCTGCCGCTGCAGCCTACCGAGCACCAGTATTTCGTGACCGAGACGATTGCCGAGATCGCCGGGATGGACCGGCGGTTGCCCTCGGTCGCGGACCGGGATGGCGAGTATTACCTGCGGCAGGAGGGCAAGGGCCTGCTGATCGGCGCCTACGAGCGCGACATGCGGTTCTGGGCCGAGGATGGCACGCCGCTCGATTTCGCGCATGACCTGTTTCCCGACGATCTGGAGCGGATCGAGGACAACATGATGCGCGCCATTACCCGCGTGCCGGTGGTGGGCGAGGCCGGGATCAAGCGGGTGATCAACGGGCCGATGATCTGGTCGCCCGATGCCAACGTGATCCTCGGGCCGGTGCCGGAGCTAAAAGGCTATTTCTGCTGTAACGGGATCATTCCCGGCTTTAGCCAATCGGCGGGCATGGGCTGGATGGTGGCCGAGTGGCTGGTCAATGGCGAGATGAAATACGACATGTTCGCCTGGGATGTGGCGCGGTTCGGCCTGTGGGCCAATGACCGCGATTTCGTCAAGGCGAAGGTGCGCGATCAATACGCGCACCGTTTCGCGATCCATTACCCGAACGAGGAGCGCGACGCGGGCCGCCCGCTGCGGGTGCGGCCCGCCTACGAGATGCAGCGCGAGATGGGCGCGGTGTTTGGCCTCAACTATGGCTGGGAGCATCCGCTGTGGTTTGCCGACACGCCCGGCACCGTTGATACCAACGGCTTTACCCGGCAGAACTGGTGGGCGCCGGTGGGCGAGGAGGCGCGGATGCTGCGCGACCGCGCCGGGATCATCGACATCTCGAATTTCGCCAAGTATCGCGTCAGGGGGCCGGGGGCGGAGGCGTGGCTCAACGCCGTGTTTGCCAACCGGATGCCGCGTGCGGTGGGCCGATCGTGCCTGACGCCGCTGATTGGCGTGCGCGGCGGGATCGCGGGCGACCCGACGGTGACGCGGCTGGGCGAAGATGAGTTCTGGGTGATTTCTTCGGGCATGGCGGAGCGTTATCACAAGCGGTTCTTGGACGCCGTGCCGTTGCCGGAGGGGACCACGTTTGACAGCCTGACCGAGGCGGTCTGTGGCTTCAACGTGGCGGGGCCCAAGTCGCGCGAGCTGTTGCAGCGGCTGACGAATGTCTCGCTTGAAACCTCGGATTTCCCGTTCATGGCGAGCCGACGGGTCGAGATCGCGGGGGTGGAGTGCGTGGCGATCCGCGTGAGCTTTACCGGCGATCTGGGCTGGGAATTGCATTGCGCGACTCAAGATCAGGCGCGGCTTTACGCGGCGCTTATCGAGGCGGGGCGGCCCATGCGCGCCGGGCCGGTGGGCAGCCGCGCGCTGATGAGCCTGCGGCTGGAAAAGGGCTATGGCTCGTGGTCGCGCGAATACAGCCCCGAATACTGGCCGCAGGAGGCGGGGCTGGCCGGGCTGTGCAAGATGGACAAGGCTTTCCTCAACAAACCGGCGTTGGAGCAGGTGATTGGCAATGCCCCGCGCGAGCGGCTGGTGATGCTGGCGCTCGACGAGGCGGACGTGACCGCGTCGAACGCCGATGCCACGGGCGGCGAGCCGATTTTCAAGGAGGGCGCCGGCGTGGGGCGCGTGACCTCGGGGGCCTATGGCTATTGGGTGGGGATGAGCCTGGCGCTGGGCTACGTGTCTGGTGCCGAGCCGGGCGACGCGGTCGAGGTGATGGTGCTGGGACAGCCGCACCGCGCGCGCATCCTGCACGAGGCACCGTTCGATCCGAAGGGGGCGCGACTGCGGGCGTGAGGCGACCGTAACCGGATCGAGGGGGCGGCTGGCCCGGAGCGGACGGTCCGCCCAAGGGTAAAGGGGGCGCGCAACGGGGGCCGGGCGCCGGGTGACAGAGCCTGGCCAGACCGCGACCGTTTCGCAACGTTCACCATCTGTTCACAATTTCGGCTTGGACGACTCGCCGCTCTCCTCTATGTCATGGGCGGTGACAACGGGGGCTGCGGCATGGCCGAACTCAGGACGATCTCGGTGCGCGGTGCGCGCGAGCACAATCTCAAGAGCATCGACGTGGACATTCCGCGCGATCAGCTCGTGGTGATTACCGGGCTGTCGGGCTCGGGCAAGTCGTCGCTGGCGTTTGATACCATCTATGCAGAGGGGCAGCGGCGCTACGTCGAATCGCTCTCGGCCTATGCGCGGCAGTTCCTCGACATGATGGAAAAGCCGGACGTGGATCATATCAGCGGGCTCAGCCCAGCGATTTCTATCGAGCAGAAGACCACGTCGAAGAACCCGCGCTCTACCGTCGGCACGGTGACGGAAATCTACGATTACATGCGGCTGCTGTTCGCCCGCGTCGGCACGCCCTATTCACCGGCCACCGGCCTGCCCATCGAGGCGCAACAGGTGCAGGACATGGTGGATCGGGTGATGGCGATGGAGGCGGGCACGCGCGGCTATCTGCTGGCGCCGATCGTGCGCGACCGCAAGGGTGAGTACCGCAAGGAATTCCTCGAACTGCGCAAGCAGGGCTTTCAGCGGGTGAAGGTGGATGGCGCGTTTTACGAGCTGGACGAACCGCCTACGCTCGACAAGAAATTCCGCCACGATATCGACGTGGTGGTGGACCGGCTGGTGGTGAAAGAGGGGCTGGAGACACGGCTTGCCGACAGTTTCCGCACCGCGCTCGATCTGGCCGATGGTATCGCCGTGTTGGAGACCGCCCCGCGCGAGGGCGAGCCGGAGCGGATCACGTTTTCCGAGAATTTCGCCTGTCCGGTCAGTGGCTTCACCATCCCCGAGATCGAACCGCGGCTGTTTTCGTTCAACGCGCCGTTCGGGGCCTGCCCTGATTGCGGGGGGCTGGGGGCCGAGCTGTTTTTCGACGAGAAACTCGTGGTGCCCGACGAGGCGCTGCGCGTGGGCGATGGGGCCATTGCGCCCTGGCGCAAGGGCAAGTCGCCCTATTTCACGCAGACCATCAACGCCATCGCGAAACATTACGCGTTCGACAAGGCGACCCCGTGGAAGGATCTGCCCGCGCATGTGAAGCAGGTGTTCCTGTATGGCTCGGGCGAGGAGGAAATCCGCTTTCGCTATGACGAGGGCGGGCGCGTCTACCAGGTGAGCCGGGTGTTCGAGGGGGTGATCCCCAACATGGAGCGGCGCTATCGCGAGACCGATAGCGCGTGGGTTCGCGAGGAATTCGAGCGCTACCAGAACAACCGCCCCTGCGGCACCTGCGGCGGCCATCGTCTGCGCCCCGAGGCGCTGGCGGTGCGGATCGCGGATCTGCATGTGGGGCAGGTGGTGCAGATGTCGATCCGCGAGGCGCATGACTGGTGCGCGACGGTGCCCGACCATCTCACGGTGCAGAAGAACGAGATCGCCCGTGCCATCCTCAAGGAAATCCGCGAGCGGCTGGGGTTCCTCGTCAACGTGGGGCTCGATTACCTGACGCTGAGCCGCAACGCGGGCACGCTGTCGGGCGGCGAGAGCCAGCGTATCCGGCTGGCAAGCCAGATCGGCTCTGGCCTCACCGGTGTGCTCTACGTGCTCGACGAGCCCTCGATCGGGCTGCATCAGCGCGACAACGGGCGGCTGTTGCAGACGCTGCGCAACCTGCGCGACCAGGGCAACACGGTGATCGTGGTCGAGCACGACGAGGAGGCCATCCGCACCGCCGATTACGTCTTTGACATCGGGCCCGGGGCGGGGGTGCACGGGGGGCGCGTGGTGAGCCACGGCACGCCCGATCACGTTGCCGCCGATCCGGCGTCGATCACCGGGCAATACCTGGCGGGCACCCGCGAGATCGCCGTGCCGTCCAAGCGGCGCAAGGGCAACCGCAAGAAGCTGACCGTGGTGCGCGCCACCGGCAACAACCTCAAGGACATGACGGCCGAGTTTCCGCTGGGCAGGTTTGTCTGTGTTACCGGCGTGTCGGGCGGGGGCAAATCGACGCTGACCATTGAGACGCTGTTCAAGACCGCCTCGATGCGATTGAACGGCGCGCGGCAGACGCCGGCGCCGTGCGAGACGATCAAGGGGCTGGAGCATCTCGACAAGGTGATCGACATCGACCAGCGCCCCATCGGGCGCACGCCGCGGTCGAACCCCGCGACCTATACCGGGGCGTTCACACCGATCCGCGACTGGTTTGCCGGGCTGCCCGAGGCCAAGGCGCGCGGCTACAAGCCCGGGCGCTTCAGCTTCAACGTCAAGGGTGGGCGTTGCGAGGCGTGCCAGGGCGACGGGCTCATCAAGATCGAGATGCATTTCCTGCCGGATGTCTATGTCGAATGCGAGACCTGCAAGGGTGCGCGCTACAACCGCGAGACATTGGAAATTCGTTTTAAAGGCAAAAGCATAGCGGACGTTCTTGATATGACGGTTGAAGAAGCGCAGGAGTTTTTCCGGGCGGTGCCGTCGATCCGCGAGAAGATGGACGCGCTGGCGCGCGTGGGTCTCGGCTATATCAAGGTGGGCCAGCCGGCGACGACGCTCTCGGGGGGCGAGGCGCAGAGGGTGAAGCTATCCAAGGAACTGGCCAAGCGCTCCACGGGGCGCACGCTCTACATCCTCGACGAGCCGACGACGGGGCTGCATTTCGAGGATGTGAAAAAGCTGCTGGAGGTGCTGCACGAACTGGTCGAGGCGGGCAACACCGTGGTGGTGATCGAGCACAATCTCGACGTCATCAAGACCGCCGACCACATCATCGACATCGGCCCGGAGGGCGGCGATGGCGGTGGCGAGATCGTGGCCACCGGCACGCCGGAGGAGGTAGCGCAGGTCGAGCGCAGCCATACCGGGCGCTACCTCAAGGATATGCTGGCGGCGCGCCGGGTGGCGGCGGAATAGCGGCGGGGCGCTTGGTTTGCGCCAGCCACCCTTTGGCCCGATCCGCACGCGGGTCGGGCACAGCAAAAGGGGGCTTATCCCGGCGTAGCGGCAGTCGCCACAAATGGATCGAAATTCAAAACAAATACAAATAGGCCAATAACGTAAGTGATGACGTGTACACTACGTGTGCAACGTGAAATCGCCTTTCTGCGCGCTCCGCCCTGCGCTTGGCGGGTGCGATCATTCAGTCCATTTGACGTTCGCTTGAACCCGTGAATTCACATTCATACCAGATCCTTTCATCGGGTAGCGCGCTGTGTTGAAAGCAGGGATTTGACTTGGCCTTTCACGGCTGCGGATCGCTTGCGACCCTGACGCTCAGGGCAATGTGGCGCCGTTCATGAGCAGCTCAGATCGCCTTGACGGCCTTGGTCAGAAGGTCGCGGACCTGGCCTGCGACAGCGGTCAATTCGCCGTTATTGATCGCCTGCATCGAGGCCACCGGGTCGATCGCGCTGACCTCGACCCCGCCGTCCACCTCTCGCAGGATCACGTTGCAGGGTAGCATCGCACCGACGCGCGGCTCCATCCCGATGGCTTCATGGGCCATCTTCGGGTTGCAGGCGCCGAGGATCCGGTAGGCCGGCATCTCGACGTCGAGTTTCTTTTTCATCGTCGCTTGCACGTCAATCTCGGTCAGAACGCCAAATCCGTTGTCGGCCAGCGCGGCGTGCGTGCGGTCGGCGGTGTCTTGGAAGGACACCCCCTCGAAGGTACGGTTGATCGTATAGGCCATTGCAGCATCCTTTCAGTCGGAATCATCGACCGCGTGGTCGGGCCGATGTCGGGGAGAGTGTTTGGGTGGGCCACATCCGGCACAAGGTCCGCACTCTGAAGCGGTTTCCCTTTTTGCCATGGTATCCCTGATTGCAGCGCACAGGGTGATCCAGATCAGTGTGCGTTCCAGTCTCTTCCGATTTGATGTGGTCAGAGCGGCCTTTGCCGCCACATTCAAGGAGATGTCGGATGAAACACGGGATAGCAGCACGGTCGGCGACCCTGGCCACCGCGGTGGCCCTGACGGCCACCACGGCCATGGCGCAAGTCGGTGAAATGCCCAACCGGGATGCCCTCTTCTATCACGGGCACGGTATGATGTGGGGCGGTGGTCAATGGGGAGGATTCGGAATGGTGATTGGTCCGATCCTGATGATCCTGATCTTGGTCGCGATCATCGTTGGCGTGATCTACGTCCTGCGGCTCTTCGGCGCGAACGGCAATGGCCAGCCGGTACATGATCGGGCGCTGATGTTGCTCAAGGAGCGCTATGCAAAGGGTGAAATAGACACCAAGGAATTTGAAGAGCGCAAGGAACTGCTGGCGCACTGATCGATGTCAATTCGGCGGGAATTGCGATCTGCCAGGCTTCGGGTGTCATGGATTTGTTCTTTCGCAGCCGGTCCGAAAACGGGAAACACGCGAGACGAGGGGACAGCTTGTCTCACGTGTTTCTGGCTCACTCGTACTGGTACTTGCCCACCGATGTCCGGTGGACCTTCAGTCTATAGCCCCGCCGTCATCGAGCCACACTGATACAGGTTGGTCTGCGCCGGTGAATCCGGAAGTTTTTGGGCCGGAGTTGTTGTCTTGGCCGGTTTTCGCCTTGTCGGGCAGGATACGCGTTCCGGCCCGGCCCTCCAGGATCGCGCGCGCGTCTGTCAGTTGCCCAATGCCGGCAAGCTTGCCGCTGGCCCGAGCAAAGGCGATGGCGGCACCGACCTTCGGCCCCATCGATCCCGGCGCGAGTTCGAGGTCTTCGAGCGCCTCGGGTGTCGCGTCGCCAATCGCGCTCTGATCGTCGCTGCCATAGTGACGGAAGACCGCCGGCACATCGGTCAGCAGCAGGAGCGCGTCCGCGCCCAGCCCCAAGGCCAGCAGGGCCGCCGTTCGATCTTTGTCGATCACGGCTTCGACGCCAGTCATCTCTCCATCCGTGTTTCGCACGACGGGAATGCCACCGCCCCCGGCGCAGATCACGGTGTGCCCGGCGTCCAGAAGCACCTTGATGGCGTCCAGTCCCACGATCCTGAGAGGCAGCGGCGAGGGAACGACGCGACGGTGGCCGCCGGACGCCTCGGTGATCATGGCCCAGCCATGATCTTGCGCTGCCCGCTCTGCCTCGGCCTCTGTGTAGACGGGTCCAATGGGCTTGCTTGGGGTCTCAAAGGCGGGGTCATTCGCGTCCACCTCTACGCGGCTCAGCAGGGTGGCGCATTGCGATCCGTCGGGCAGGGCGTTCATAAGCTCTTGCTCGATCAGATATCCGATCATGCCCTCGGTTTCTGCGCCCAGCACATCCAGCGGCCAGGGCCGGTCCGGATCGTAGGCCGCCCCTTGCAGCGCCAGCAGGCCGACCTGAGGCCCATTGCCATGCGCCACGACGATCTGATGATCGCGGGCCAGGTCCGCCAGCGCCGTTGCCGCGATCCGAACGTTCGTGTGTTGCGCAGCGACGGTCATCGGCTCCCCCCGCTGCAAAAGCGCATTGCCGCCAAGGGCCACCACCACCCGCATCTCAGGACCCCATCGTGGCGACAAGAACGGCCTTGATCGTGTGCATCCGGTTCTCTGCCTGATCAAAGACGACTGACGCGTGGGATTCGAAGACGTCGTCGGTCACCTCCAGGCAGTCGATCCTGAATTTCTGGTAGGTATCTTCGCCGACCTGCGTGTCACGGTTGTGGAAGGCGGGCAGGCAGTGGAGGAACTTGGCGTAGGGATTTCCGGTCATTTCTATCACCTTGGTGTTGACCTGATAGGGCGAGAGAAGGGCGATCCGTTCCTCCCAGACCGTGTCGGGCTCGCCCATGGAGACCCAGACATCGGTATAGACGAAATCGGCCCCTTCCAGCCCTTCGGCGTGCTTTTCGGTCAAGGTGATCCGCGCGCCCGTTGTCTCTGCGATCTTGCGGCACCGCGTGACGAGGTCCGTGTCGGGCCAGCAGCTGTGCGGGCCGCACAGGCGCAGGTCCATACCGATCAGGGCCGCGCCCACCAGAAGCGAGGCGGCGGTGTTGTTTCCCACGTCGCCCATGAAACAGACGGCGATGTCGGACAGGTGTTTTTGTGTGAACTCGCGCATCGTCATCAGGTCAGCGAGGATCTGTGTCGGGTGGAAATCGTCTGTCAGTCCGTTAAACACCGGAACGCCAGAAAACTCTGCCAGCGCCTCGGCGTCCTTGTGGCCAAAGCCGCGATATTCGATTCCATCGTAGAACCTGCCGAGTACGCGGGCCGTGTCCTTGATCGACTCCTTATGGCCGATATGGCTGCCCGACGGCCCGAGATATGTAACATGCGCGCCTTGGTCGTAGGCCGCGACCTCGAACCCGCTGCGTGTGCGAGTGCTGTCCTTCTCGAAGATCAGCGCAATGTTCTTGCCTTTCAGTTGGGGCCGCTCATAGCCCCCGTTCTTGGCCATCTTCAGGCTGACCGCCAGCTGCAGAAGATGACGGATCTCGGCCGGTGAAAAGTCGAAGAGTGTCAAGAAACTGCGTCCGCTAAGGTTTTGTGGCATCAGGTCGTCCTCAAATGGGGTCGCGGATCAGGGGGCAGGTCATGCAATGTGACCCGCCGCGTCCGCGCCCAAGCTCTGATCCGGGGATGGTGATGACCTCGACACCCGCCTTGCGCAGGAGGGTGTTGGAGTAGACGTTGCGCTCGTATCCAACGACGACTCCGGGTTCCAGACACAGAAGGTTGTTGGCGTCGTCCCATTGTTCACGGGCGGATTCATAGGCATCGCCGCCCGTGGGCACGGTGCGCAATTTCTTCAGTCCGAGTGCTGTGGCCACGACCTGCAGAAACGGTTTCGTCTCGGTCTCTACCGCGATGTCATCGCCCTTGCCGGGGCGCAGGCTGTAGCACCGGATGGCGTCGGTCACCTTGGCAAAGATCGTGACGAGATCGCGGTCGCAGAAGGTGAAGACCGTATCGAGATGCATGGATCCGCGCGCGCGGGGAAACTGGCAGGCGATGACACGGGTGGCACCGCCTCCGGCGAACAGGCCGCGCGCAACCTGGCCGACGGCCTGCGGTGTCGTGCGCTCGCCCATGCCGATCAGGACGGTGCCGTCGCCAATGGGCATGACGTCCCCGCCTTCGACTGTTGCCGGGCCATGATCCTGCTTTGGGTCGCCCCACCAGACGGGAAAGCCCGCATCCTTGAAATCGGGGTGAAAGCGATAAATGGCAGCGAGGTTCAGCGTCTCGAGCCGCCGCGCGGGCCAGTGCATCGGGTTCAGCGTGACGCCGCCATATATCCAGCAGGTCGTGTCCCGGGTGAAGATGTGGTTGGGCAGCGGTGGCAGGATGAAGTCGGCGGGTTCCAGCATCGGGGCCAGCACGCCCTTGACCGGGATTGGCAGTTCGGCCCGGCTCATGCCGCCGGTCAGGATGGTCGACAGCAGGTCGGCATCGACCTCCATCAGGTGCGCCAGCAGGTCATCGGCCAGACCTACGCCTACGGCGTTGTCACTGATCCGCGCCTCGAGCAGCCATCGGCGGGCGTCCATGTCTTTCAGCGTTTCCATCAGCAACTGGCGCAGGAACACGACCTCGACCCCGCGATTGCGCATCGCATCGACAAAGGTCATGTGTTCGATCCGCGCCTGTTTCACCCAGATCACATCATCAAACAGCAGCTCGGCACAGTTGGCGGGCGTCAGTCGAGCCATGGCGGCACCGGGCTTGCTAACCATGACGCGGCGCAGTTTGCCCGCCTCGGAATGGACGCCGTAGGTCATGCTCATGTTGGGGCTCCTTGCAGCACAACGCCAAGGCTGAGAACTGCCATGACAATAATTGTGAGGCCCAGCAGCACCGGCCAGACGAAGCGCAGCCAGCGTTCATAGGGCACCCGCCCGATGGCGAGGCCGCCCATGACAACCGCAGAGGTGGGGGTGACCAGATTGACCACGCCTTCTGCCGACTGGAACGCGGTCACCACAAGGCTGCGGGAGACCCCGGCAAAGTCGCCGACGGGGGCAAGGATCGGCATGGACAGGACGGCAAGGCCGGAGGTCGAAGGCACGAAGAACGACAGGACGATCTGAATCCAGTACATCACGTTGATGAAGATGACCTCGTTCAAGCCTGCGACGGTACCTTCGGCCCAGTGCAGGATCGTGTCGGTGATGTGGCCCGCATCCATCACAACGACGATGCCGCGCGCAAGCCCGATGATCAGCGCCACGCCCAGCAGGTCGCGCGCGCCGCTGACGAACGAGTCAACCAATCCCTTTTCGCCCAAGCGCCCCACGATACCGATGCCAATGCCGGCAAACAGGAACAGCCCGCTCATCTCGGCCATCCACCAGCCCCCCAGCGAGACACCCCAGATCATCACCGCGAAGGTCGCGCCGAAGAGCAGCAGGACGATCTTGTGCAAACCGGTGAAGTCGCTGGCTCCGGCCTCTGTGGTGGTTCGGAAATGCGCCTCGTTCTCGGTCTTCCTGTCGAAGACCAGCGACCGCGACGGGTCGGCCTTGATCCGTGAGGCATAGCGCATGACGTATGTGACGGTCGCGGCGAAGGTGAGCGCAAGCAGGACCAGCCGCAGCATCAGCCCGTCCGTGAAAGACACCCCGGCCGCGTCCGACGCGATCACGGTCGAAAAGGCGTTCACGGTCGAGCCGAGCACGCCCACCCCGGCGCCCAGCAGGATCACCGCCACAGCCGTCAGCGCGTCATAGCCTGCCGCGATCATGACCGGTGTCAGGATGACATAAAAGGCCAGCGTCTCTTCGGCCATGCCATAGGTAGAGCCGCCGACCGCGAAGAGCCCCATGAGGATCGGAATCATCCATTTTTCCCGCCCTTTAAGCCGCGCCATCGCGCGCTTGATGCCCGCGTCGATCGCACCGGTGGCCGTCACCACGCCGATGAAACCGCCGATCATGAGGACGAACAACGCGACGTCGATGGCATTGGCCGTGTAGCTGCTCGGATCGTAAAATCCGGCGATGGGGGCCAGGATGACGTCGAACACGCCCTGCGGATTGGCCTCGGTGGGCGCGTAGGTTCCCGCCACAGGAACGTCCTTGCCGAGCGCCTCGGAAGCCACGCGCTCGTACTGGCCGGCCGGGATTACCCATGTCAGGCCCGCGATGATCACGATCAGGGCGAAAAGAATGGTATAGGCTGAAGGGAAGTGGAAACGGGAGCTGCGTTCGGCAGGTGTCGTTTTGGTGGGGGTCATGATTGCGTCCTTTTCCTGTCCGGTCATGAAAAAGAACCGGTGGCTACCGTCATCTTGAGCAAGGATACCAGATGGCGGACTGATCGAGGTTAGGTTGTGCGCATTACAGGGGCGTGTCGACCAGAACGCGAACCGTGCCCGATGCTTTGCCTGACCTTTGCCGCCCGGAAGACCCCGCGCCGGGCAACTCTGCGCTCACCTTGAGTCGGTCGCCGACGCCGCACCGGTCCCCAGTTCGATGATCTCGGCGGTAATTTCCTCCTGTCGCACCCGGCGCAGGGTCGCCTCGAAGTGGCCCAGCTCGCGCGTGATCTGGTTGGCTGCGGCAGACATGGCCTCCATTCTTGCCTCGTTCTCCGCGGCAAAGGCATGGAGCGCCGCCTTAGACACCAGGGCGTGGAGATAGTCCCCGCTGAGACTGTTGATCAGGGTGTCCGTCGGAAGCTGGGTCAGGGGACGTGTCGCCCCGGGCGGCGGCAGGTCCGACAGATCGACCGGCAACAGAACCTGCCGGACGACTTGAGGTTGCCCGGACGCCCAGACAGCATGGATCATGTCAATGCGTTCGAGGTGCCCCTCGCCCAAGGCGCGGTAGATCGCCTTGGCGATTGTATCGGCCAGTTTCGGAATTCCGGGCGTGTGCGAGGACATTGGCGCGGACCAGACCGGATGGAGGCCGCGCGCGGCGGCGATTGACAGGCCACGGGTGCCGATCAGAAACAGGTTGGCGGTCGACAGGTCGTCTTTGACGCTGTCGAGAACGCGTTCGCTGAAGGCGCCGGCAAAGCCCTGTTCGGCGCAGAACACCAAAAGGCCGATGCCGCCGTCGGCTTGACCTCTGGAGGTTTCGGCCGGTGGAGTGGGACGCGCGGGGCCAAGTGCGTCGGAAATGGCGGCGGCAATTGTCGCGGCATAGCTGTTGACGGCTTCTATCTCATCGCGTGCGGTGTTGGCGCGGGCGGCGGCGATGCCCTTCATCGCGTTTACCACGGCCCCCAACTGGCGAATGCTGTCGATCCGGGCGCTGACATCGGCCAGTCGTTCGGTCATGGCGCTGGCTCCCTATCGCCAAGCTGCGTCGCAAGGCGGGTCATCGCGGCCATCAGGGCGGCCCGTGCCGCCTCATTCAATTCCCCGGTTTCGGAAATGGTACGCAGAGCATGGCCGGCATCCCGGTCCAGAGTTTCCGGGAGCGCATCCCGAAAGGTGGTAACAGCATCGAGTGGCAAGGGGTCCAGCAGCCCCGTTTGCACGGCGAGCAGGAGCGCCACTTCATCGACCAAGCGAAGCGGCGCATTCTGCGGCTGACGCAGGATTGCGCGGATTCTTTCCCCGCGTTTGAGTTGGTCGCGAACGCGGCCTTCGGGCATGCCCCCGAACCGGGTGAACATCTCCAGCTCCAGAAACTGCGCATAGTCGAGCCGCAGGGTTCCGGCGGCCTCCCGCAACACGGGCGCCTGGGTCTTGCCGCCCACGCGGCTGACGCTGAGGCCCACATCCACAGCCGGTTTTTGCCCCTGATGGAACAGATCCGTATCCAGCACGATCTGCCCGTCCGTGATCGAGATCAGGTTGGTCGGGATGTATGCCGACAGGTTCCCCGCATCGGTTTCCGCGATCGGCAAGGCGGTCAAGGTCCCGCCGCCACGCGCCTGAGACAGTTTGGCTGCCCGTTCAAGCAGGCGGGCATGGATGTAGAACACGTCCCCCGGATAGGCCTCGCGCCCCGGAGATTGCCGGGTCAGCAGGGCGATCTCGCGGTGGGTGGCGGCGTGTTTGGACAGATCGTCGATCACAACGAGGGCGTGGCCGCCCTTGTCTCGGAAATATTCCGCCATCGTCATACCCGCATAGGGCGCGATCCATTGCAGCCCCGGCGCCGAGGCGGAGCCCGCGACCATCACGATGCAGCGCGCGAAATTCCCATGCGCCTGAAGCGCGTCGATGGCGCGGCGCACGCTCGATGTCTTTTGCCCCACGGCGACATAGACGCAGATCATGTCGCTGTCGCGCTGCGCGATCATCGCGTCGATGGCCAGGGTCGTCTTTCCGGTGGAATGGTCGCCGACGATCAACTCGCGCTGGCCCCGGCCAAGCGCGAACAACGTGTCCATCACGAGTATCCCGGTCTGCACCGGCTGGGTCACGAGATCGCGTTCGATGATCGACGGCGTTGGCTGCTCAATCGGCCATCGCTCTTCGGCCTCGATCGCCCCCTTTCCGTCCAGCGGGCGGCCAAGTGGGTCGACGATACGTCCGAGCAGCGACTCTCCGACAGGCACGCTCACCACTTCGCCGGTGCCGAAGACCGCGTCGCCTGCCTCGACCTTGGTCGCCGCGTCAATGAACACGCAGCCGATCAGATCCGGGTCCAGAACCCGTGCGAACCCGAATTGGCCGCCCTCGAACCGCAGAACCTCGTCTAGTCGAACATCGCACAAGCCGGAGATCATCGCGACACCGTCGCCGATCTCTTCGACGCGGCCTCTGTGTTCGGATCGCGGACCGAGTGCGGCGCGCTGCACTGCGCCTTGCGCTGATGCGAACCAGTCCAGCGTATCAGCCGGCATTCTCGACCTCCTTCAGGATGTTCTCAAGGTCGGCCCGCCAACTGTTGTGAAGCACGAAATGCGCGCTGCGGAGTTCCAGTCCGGCGATCAGGTCGGGATCTGTAACAAGGCGAAAGCGGGGCGCGTCGCCCAACGCATCCTTTACCGCTTGTTCGATCTCGGCCCTTTCCGCACCCTCCGGTTCTGTCGCGGTAATGATCTCGATCTCGCCCGAGGCTATCAGCGCCGTTCGGTCGGAGTCGGACATGCCTGCGATCGCCTCGACAAGTTGCGCAAGGAACGCCGCCCGGACCGCAGGCGTGTTGAACTGCCCCAGAAGCCGCGCGGCAATCTCGACTGAAAGCTCGGTGGCCTTCGCGGCGTTTTCCTTCCGTGCGGTAGTCCGGTCACGGTCAATGGCCCTGCGCGCGGCCGCCAGTAGTGTATCTGCCTCGGTTTGCGCATCCTTCCGCACGGCTTTCGCGACTGTATCCGCCGCCGCGTTGGCCTCGGCAAGCATGGCATCGCGTTCCGCCGCGATGCCTGCGCGGGCCTCAGTGACCTCTGCCAGCGCAGCATCGGCTTTCGCTTGTGCCGTCATGCCTTCATCCAACATGGCTTGCGCGGCTTCCTGCCGCCGGGTGATGGCCTCGGCAACCGGACGCCAGAACACGCGGCTGAGAAGCCAGACGAGGATCAGGACGTTGATGGCCTGAAGACCCAGTCCCCACCAATCGAGGGTCATGCGCTCATGCCAGAAGCGGGTTGGCGAAGAGCAGCAGGAGCGCAATCACCAGGCAATAGATTGCCGTCGTCTCGATCATTGCAAGCCCAACGAACAGTGTGCGCGAAATCGTGTTTGCGGCATCGGGCTGACGGGCAATGGCATCCATTGCGGCGGCAACGGCGCGCCCCTCGGCAAGTGCGGGGCCGATGGCGCCGAAGGCCACCGCGAAGGCGGCGCAGAAGATACTGGCAAGGGGAATATAGTCCATCATGAATCCTTTTTCGTTGGGGAAGGGGCAAGGTCAGTACTTGGAGGGTTGTGCGCGCCGACCTTGACCGTGGAGGTGATGAACACCATCGCCAGCACCGCGAAGATGTACGCCTGCACCAGCCCGATCAGCAGATCGAGCGCCATTAGCGGGATCGGTACCAGCAGGCCCGCCAGCGAGGCGACGATGCCGATGACGAACACTCCGCTCATCACGTTGCCGAACAGGCGGACGAACATGGAAAAGACCCGCGTCAGGCTTTGCAGGATGTTGAGCGGGATCATCACCGGGTTGGGCGCGGCGAAGGATTTCAGCCAGCCGCCCACACCCCTGGCGCGTATGCCGAACCAGATCACGGACAGGAACACCAAGACGGCGAGGGCGGCATCGGTTTCAAGCTGTGCGGTCGGTGGCTCGACCCCCGGCACAAGCGAGGACCAATTCGCCACGAGGATGAACAGGAAGAGCGTGCCGATGAACCCGCGATAGGGTGCGGGCGCGACGCCCGTTGTCTCGGTAATCTGGGTGTCGAGCGTGGCGACCATCAGCTCCAGCGCGGCCTGCCGCCGGGTCGGTCTGAGATCTAACCGGCGCGTCAGGGCAAATGCCCCGATCACCAGTATCGCCATGATCGCCCATGTCGTGACGATGGCTTGCGTGATCGGAACCGGTCCGATCTGGAACAGCACGGTGGAGTCGAGGGGAGAGTTCATGTCTGGATATCCCCCATCCTGCGAAGCATTATCCACTTGGCGCAGAGGACACCCGCAAACGCCGCGAGCAGGGCAAGGCCACCCAGGAGCACGGCCATAAAGAACCCGGTGGCCAGAAGCGAAACGCGTCCCAGGGTCAGGGCAATGGCCCGCAGGGGTTCACCACCATTGACGATAATCTTGGCTGTCTCGCGAAGCGCGCGGAAATAGCCATATCCGACCAAGAGCCCGCCAAGAAAGCATACCGGAAGAAGGACGAATAGCGGGAGAGTAGTGAGATCGATCATCGCGCGTTCATCCATTTCCAAGCGGTCCAGCCGCCAATGCAAAGCCCGAGCAGCATCATCGGCGCGCTCCAGAAGATGCCCGTCTCAAATTGCCCATCGAGCCAGCGTCCGAAGAACAGGCCCGCCAGTGTCGGCACCACGAAGATCCAGCCCAGCACGCCGATCTGCGCCAAACGTCGACCGACGGACATGTCACCTTCGCGCAGCCACTGCTCGTGTCGGCTGCGATGCTTTCGGATTTCCTCGACCAGCGGGTCGGTTTCGGGCGGCTGATCGGTTTCGGGCGGCGGCGACGGGTCTTCGGTCATCGGAACTGTCCCGTGTCTGCGCCCGCATGCAATCGGCTGATCATCCGGCGGATCGCGTGTAATTGCAGGCGCATCGTCTCGACGTGCTCGACCCGTTCCTCGTTCACATCGGACTGAAACCGGGCCAGAACCTCGCTGTCCAGCGTGGCCAGATCGTCTCCGGCGACCGCCTCTCGGGTGGCAACGGCGATGTCGGTGCCGCCGGTCACACTCAGCACCCCGCCGCGCACGGCGCAGAACCGTTCTACCCCTGCGGTCTTCCAACTGACGATGGACACCGCTAGCGCGGTCAGGAACGGTGCGTGGCCGGGACGGATGCCGAAGCTGCCGCTCGCGTCTTGGGCGCGCAGGCTGTCGACCGCGCCGTCCACCACGACTGACAGGGGGGTCACGATGCGCAGCCTCATGCCACCGCCTCGCTGGCTGTCGCGGCGGCCTCCTTCTTGCGCGCCTCATCCAGCGTGCCGACCATGTAGAGCGCGCTTTCGGACCACTCGTCGGCCTCGCCGTCCAGTATGGCGCGGCACCCCGACAAGGTTTCGGCAAGCGGCACGCTGGCGCCCGGCGTGCCGGTAAAGGCCTCGGTCACCATGAAGGGTTGGGTCAGGAACCGCTGCAACCGCCGTGCGCGTCTGACGATCAGGCGGTCGGCGGTGCCCAGTTCCTCGACCCCCAGCAGCGAGATGATATCGGTCAATTCGCGGAACCTTGCCAGTGTCTGACGGACGGCTTCGGCGGTTTGGTAGTGGTCGTCACCGACAACCAGTGGATCCAGCAGCATCGAGGAAGAACCCAGCGGATCGATCGCCGGATAGAACCCCTCTGCGGCCTGGGCTCGCGACAGCATGATGACGCAATCCATATGCCCGGAAATCGTGGTCACGGCGGGGTCGGTGAAATCGTCGGCAGGCACGTAGACTGCCTGAATGGCGGTCACGGTGGATCCCGCGACGGAGGCGATGCGTTCCTGCAGGCCCGCGACTTCCGTTGCCAAAGTGGGCTGGTAGCCTACGCGAGAAGGCAAGCGGCCAAGCAGGCTCGAGACCTCGGCCCCGGCCTGAACAAAGCGGAACACGTTATCCATCAGCAGAAGAACGTTCTTATGCTTTTGATCGCGAAAGTATTCCGAAATGGTCAGCGCGGTCAGCGGGGCCCGCCAGCGCGCACCGGGCGGCTCGTTCATCTGACCGTAGACCAGCACGGTGCGATCGAGCACGCCCGAGTCCTGCATTTCGGTCAGAAGCTCATGCCCCTCGCGTGATCTCTCACCAACGCCCGCGAAGACCGAAATGCCTTCGTATTTCTCGACCATGGCGCGGATCAGTTCCATCACCAGAACCGTCTTGCCCACCCCGGCACCACCGAACATCGCGGCCTTTCCGCCCTGCGCCATCGGTGCCAGCAGGTCGATCACCTTGATCCCTGTCTCGAACACGTCGGCGGCACCAGTCTGGGAGCTCAGAAGCGGGGGCAGCGCGTGGATCGACCGTCGTGGTATAGCGTCCGGCAGGGCAGGCCCGTCATCCTTCGGATTTCCCACGACATCCAGAAGCCGGCCAAGGACGGCTTCGCCCACGGGCACGGTGACCGGCCCGCCACTGGCATGGACCGAAACGCCACGGGCGAGGCCCGCCGTGGATTGGAACGCCACTGCGCGTACCGTCTTCTGATCGAGGTGGCTGTGGACTTCGAGAATGAGGGTCGTCGGCCGATCCCAGTTCACAATCAGCGCGGAATTGATCGCTGGCAGGTCGGACCCGGCAAAAACAACATCCACGACCGCCCCCCGGACGGCATGAACGACGCCTTCAGAGGGGACGCGTTGATCGGAGGACGCCGATGGGTCGTCCCGGGCGTTCGGGACATTCGTCTCTGTCCCACCGGGCAGGTCAGGGTCGCCCACATCTGCGCGGGTCCCGGCGCGGATAGCGCTGTTGCCCAGTGCCAGATCTGCGCTTGTGGATGTCAAACGGGCCTCATTGTTTTGCTCTGATCCCCGACGTTGGACCAACCGATAGACGTAGTAAAGGCTGCGGTCAGTCAAGAACTTCGGTATGATAGGGGACCATGTTGTTCGCGCCCTGACATAGATCAGCGACGAAGCGGACGTCGCCATGGCATTTTGAAATGATTGGCGCCTCAACATGCGCTGGTTGTCGAACAGGGAGCCCGGATGTCCAAAGATCCATACGAAGCGCTCGGCCTGACGAAGGCCGCCACGGCTGATGATATCAAGAAAGCGTATCGCAAGCTGGTGCGGACAAGCCACCCGGACTTGCATCCCGACGATCCAGGGGCCGAGGAACGGTTCAAGGTAATCTCCGCTGCCTATGATATCCTGAAAGATCCCGAGACCCGCGCCCGTTATGATGCCGGAGAGATCGACGGCCTCGGCGCGGAGCGCCCGCGGCGGCAGTATTATCGTGATTTCGCGGATGCATCAGACAACACTTACCAACAAGGGCGCGGGTTCGGAGCGGATGCCGATCCGGCGGATATCTTCGCGGAAATTCTGCGCAATCGTGGGCGGTCGCCGGGTGGCGATTCTGCCGGTCGTGGATTCTCGGCCCGCGGCCCGGACGTGAGCTACACCCTTGAGGTTCCGTTTCTTGATGCAGCCCGCGGAGCCGAGACCCGGATCACCTTGCCCGATGGTCAGAGCCTTGCGGTCAAGATCCCGCAGGGCACCGAGGACGGCAAGACGCTGCGGCTGCGCGGCAAGGGTGCTTCCGGCTTTGGTGGCGGTCCGGCAGGTGATGCGCTCATCACCGTTCTGGTGCGACCCCATCCGGTGTTCCGTCGCGACGGCGACGACATCCTGCTGACACTGCCCATCACCATCGACGAGGCGATTCTCGGCGGCAAGGTCACAGCACCGACCATCGATGGCCCCGTTGGCCTGACGATCCCCCCGGGGGCGAGTTCAGGCCAAGTCCTGCGCTTGCGGGGGCGCGGGATCGGTCATGTCGGGCGCAAGGCGAAGGGCGACCAGAAGGTCGAGTTGAGGATCGTCACACCGCCCGACATTGACGCGGGCCTGCGCGATTTTTTCACGGAATGGCGCAAGACGCATAGCTTCGATCCGCGCGTCGACCTGATGAAAGGAGCCAGCGCATGACAGAAAGATTTTCCGAAGACGACGTCATCATCGCTGTCACTCGTCTGACCCGAAGTCAGCTTTCGCGCTTTGTCGAGTGCGAACTGGTTCGCCCGGAGCGCAGTGAAAGCGGCGATATCTATCGCCGCGTCGACATCGCGCGCCTGGAACTCCTGTGCGAATTGTCCCAGGATCTCGACCTGGACGAGACGGCCTTGGGCATCGTGATCTTGCTCATCGATCAATTGCATGCCGCGCGACAAGACCTTGCTACCATGGCACGCGCCATAGACACCCTGCCAACAGACCTACAAGCCCGGATCATTGCCGCCACGAAACAGCCCTGAGCGCAATTCGAATGGAACCCGAGGTTGGTGTTCCTGCACGTAACAGCACTGCACGCCTCTCACTCTCTGGTCGCTTAGCCGCGATATGTATCGTCTTCAAACCGCAGAATATACTGGCCGCATCGGAAACTTCTATTGCTGAAAGGGCAGATGGAGAACTGGACGTCCTCTCCTTTCTGCTTTTGCGGCTCTTGGAAAACACCCAATCATATTGAGAATTGCTGGAAGTTGGGGGCGTTCGGCGCAGCTTTCGAGTGAGGCAAACCCGCGAAACGCGGGGCACGGTCACGCCCGAGTGCCGCCCCGAACCTCGCGCCCGTCCTCGCGCCATTGCGGCAGGCCACCGTCCATGCGGCGCGCGTTGAAGCCGCGGTTGCGCAACAAGGCCACGGCCTGGTGGGCGTAGATGCAATAGGGCCCCCGGCAATAGGCGACGATCTCTGCCTCGGGGTCGAGCGTGGGCAGGATCTGGTCGAGATCGGCCAGTGTGGTGTTGCGCGCGTCGGGGATGTGCCCGGCGGCGAATTCGTCCTCGGGGCGGATGTCGAGCAGGGTGACGGCCCCCTGTGCGAGCCGCTCGGCGAGATCGGCGCGGGTGATCGGCTCGGGGGCCGGGGCACCGCCGTAGAGCCCGTCGAGAATATCCGTGACCTGCGCCAGGTTGGCCTCGGCCACCTCATTCAACAGTGCCATGAGCGTAATCGCACGGGCGTCTTGTAGCCGGTAGATCACCGCCTTGCCCGCACGGCGGCTGGTGACGAGCCCGGCACGGCGCAGCTGTTGCAGATGCTGCGAGGCATTGGCCACCGTCAGCCCGGTCTTGCGCGCCAGCGTCTCGACCGCCGCCTCGGTCTGCGCGAGTTGCTCCAGCAGCATGAGGCGCGCGGGGGCGGCAAGCGCCTGCGCGACGAGGGCGTATTCCTTCAGGAGGGCCTGTTTGGGGCTGGTTGACATGGCGTTGGCGTGCCTCTAATCATTCAAGTAATTACTTGAATAATAACGGCTGCATGCCGCCACGCAAGCCCGAAAGGCCTGCCCATGTCAGACACGATCCTGAGCGCCGAGCCGGCGATCCGAGTGACGGCATTCCTGGGCATCCTCATCGCCATGATGCTCTGGGAATTGGCTGCACCACGGCGCCGGAAGGAAATTCCGCGCGTGATCCGCTGGACCAACAACCTCGGCCTCGTGGTGCTGGATACGGTGATCCTGCGGCTGAGTTTTCCATTGCTGGCTGTCGGGCTGGCGATGATCGGGGCAGAGCGCGGCTGGGGTCTCTTCAACAACATCGACGTGCCCGGCTGGGTGGCGATCCTCGTCTCGGTGCTGCTGCTCGACCTGGCGATCTACCTGCAACATGTGCTGTTCCACGCGGTGCCGGGGCTGTGGCGGTTGCACCGGATGCATCACGCGGATCTGGAATTCGACGCCACCACCGGATTGCGCTTTCACCCGGTCGAGATCGTGATGTCGATGGGGATCAAGCTGGCGGTGGTGGCGGCGCTGGGCCCGCCCGCCGTGGCGGTGTTGATCTTCGAGGTGTTGCTGAATGGTACCGCGCTCTTCAACCACGCCAATATCGACCTGCCACGCAGGGTGGATCGCTGGCTGCGGCTGATCGTGGTGACGCCGGACATGCACCGGGTGCATCATTCGGTCGATCCGCGCGAGACGAATTCCAATTATGGCTTCAACCTGCCGTGGTGGGATCGGCTGCTTGGCACCTATGTGGCGCAGCCGGCCAAGGGGCATGAGGGCATGGAGATCGGGATCGAGCAGTTTCGCACGCGGCGCGACCTGTGGCTGGACCGGATGCTGGTGCAGCCGTTGCGCGGCCCGGCGAGCGGTGGCGCGCTCGATCCCCGCAACACCAAGGAGGACCGCCCATGAAGCACCTGATCCTGCTCAACGATCCGCCCTATGGCACCGAGCGCAGCTTCAACGGGCTGCGCATGGCACATGCGCTGGCCAAGCATGACGCGGAGGCCGAGATCACCGTGTTCCTGATGGCCGACGCCGCGCTCTGCGCCAAGGCGGGGCAAAAGACGCCGGAGGGGTTCTACAATATCGAACGGATGCTGCGCCGCGTTCTGTCGGCGGACGGGCGCGTTCTGATCTGTGGCACCTGCATGGAGGCGCGGGGGTTGAGCGAGGCCGAGATGCTGGAAGGGGCCGCGCGCTCGACCATGGACGAGCTGGCCGAGGAAACCCTCGCGGCGGACAAGGTGCTGGTGTTCTGAGCTGGTCACAAGGGCGCGAGATACGGGGCCCTGGCCGCTGAACGGCTTGCGCGATCATGTCTGAGGGCTGACAAGCGACCCATTGTACAGGGAGGCCCTGATGTCTGACACCCCGAACCGATCCTGGATGGCCGCGCTTGCCACAAGCCTGTCGCTCATCGCCTGCTACGGAACGCTGGCGGCGATTGCGTTGCTGGGTGCGCTCGGGGTTGGCATCGCCCTCAACGAGGCGGTCTGGTCCGGGGCCATCGTGCTATTTGCCGCGCTTGCGGTGGCGGCGCTGGCGCTCAGGTGGCGGCGGCACGGGCGCGGCGTGCCGGTGCTGCTGGGCGGTGCCGGGTTGGCGCTGATCGCCTTTGCGATGTATGTCAGCTATTCGCTGCCCGCCGAACTGGGGGGTTTCGTGCTGCTCTGCCTGGGCACCTGGGCGGATTGGCGCGGCGGGCGGGCATGAGCGACGCGCGCCTGCCGCCGCTGCTGCGCGACAAGGATCGCGACGCGCCCTCGGCCTTCACGCCCGAGAGCCTGTTGCGCGAAGCGCGGCGTCAGAAGCGGGCGGAGTCCGTCGCGGTGCCCGAAATATGCCTGCTCGATCCCGATGGCGATATCGTCCGCGCGCTGTGCGCCGAGGGCCGTGCGTGGCGGCATACGGGATGGGTCTGTTACCACACGGAGATGTGGGTGTTCGATCTGGAGGGGCACGAGATCGGCGTGGTGGGTTGTGCAGTCGGGGGCGCGTTCGCGGTGCTGGTGGCCGAAGAGATGTTCGCGTCGGGCTGCCATCTGCTGATCAGCGTCACGTCGTCCGGACAGATCACGCCGCAAGGCGCGCCGCCCTATTTCATCGTGATCGACCGGGCGTGGCGTGACGAAGGCACGAGCTATCACTACCTGCGGCCATCGGATTGGAGCGAGGCACCCGCGCCGCTTCTGGAGCGGTTGGGGGGCGCGTTCGAGGACGGCCCGCGCGTCCTGACCGGCCCCACATGGACCACCGATGCGCCGTTTCGCGAGACGGAGGCCGCCATTGCCGCCGCCCGTGCCCGTGGCATCCTCGCGGTAGAGATGGAGGCGGCGGCGCTATATGCCTTTGCCACCGCCCGTATGCGCGACGTCATCTGCCTTGCCCATGTCACCAACCAGATGGGCACCATCGAGGGTGATTTCGAAAAGGGTAAGGCCAATGGCAGCGAAGATGCGCTGAGCGTCGTGGCGCGGATCGCGGCACGGTTGGGGCGGGGCGCGCCCGTGATATCGACCCGACAAGCCCCCTGACGGGAGGTGTCCAATCTCGCCCGCGCAGCCGAATTTCGGACGGTGCTAACATAGGTCAGCGCGCGGGACATATTCCAAGGATAACAAGCGAGCAGGGCGCCGGGTTGACCCTTCTTGTCAAACTGGCGACGGAAATCGACCAAGCGGGTCGGACACGAAAGCATGACGGGGCCGCCGCATCGTCCTTCGCTCGAGAAGGTCGGTTGCGACTTCCCCGCGACCCTTCACACCCCGCAGGTATCAAGGCGAACTGCCCGCTGACGGCAAGTTCTCCGGAAGCGGAGGCGCGTCGCCGGGGCATCAGCTTCGCGGTTTATTGCACCACCGCGATCTACATGGTCGGTCGGGGCATTCGGAAAGGCTTCGAATGAGTGCGCCCGAATGACCCCGCTCAGGACCACCCCCTCGGGCCGTGTCGAAACAAGCGGACAACGGGCTTTGGGATGGCGCTCGCCGAGGTGTCGGGCCGCGTGCACAAGGCCAGCGAAAGACGACGTCTCGGGGCGGACACACCCCGCGATGGACAGGACACCGAATTCAGAGAATACGAGAGGAATGCCGCGATGAACCAGACCACCAAGACGATTGCCGTGTTCGCACAGCCCTTTAGCGTTCCGGGGTTCGATGAAACGCTGCCAGCGGGCGCATATGAGATTGAAACCGAACACTTTGCGCCTCCCAATCTACTTGACCCGGACGCATGGAAAGCCTCTGTCATGGTGAAATTGCACACCCGGCAATCGCATCCCGGTCTTGCCCGGATACTGACCGTTTCGCTGATCGACCTCGACCGCGCACGCGCGCGAGACAATGCGACGGGCAAGAAACTGACGGACCTTTTCCTGGAGGAAATGCTGGGCGATCCGCTTGTCCTTCTCGTGATGGAGGCCGACGGGGTAGTGCCCCACCGGGTGGTGTAAGAGGCCGCGCGCGGAGCCTTTTGGCGTAGCGCAGCGCGCGGCTGGGCTGGCGGCCACCGCGC
>MRWG01000800.1_pt1 | contig 26026 bp, 25 predicted proteins | sample 1013341 | NCBI WGS metagenome assembly MRWG01 (sample SAMN06117577, study PRJNA244670) | biofilm metagenome | biome: Water; feature: Cathode Biofilm; material: Biofilm; isolation source: microbial consortium enriched at the cathode of a solar microbial fuel cell | place: USA: District of Columbia ... | reverse complement strand
TCTGCTGTACCAGGGCTTCCTTGTAGGCGCGGGTATACAAATCAGTCCGGTAATCCTCCACCAAACGGTCAAATTCCAGGAGCTGCTGTTCGGGCAGGTTGATCCTGGCCTTGGAAAGCAATAGCTGCCTGGCCGCCCAGTTGTTGATGTAATTGGTCACAAAGGAGGCGCTGTCCTGCTCGGACATGGTGTCATTCAGCAGGGCCTGCACGTCATCCCGGTACAAGTAAATGTCCCCCACCCTGGCCAAAGCTTCCTTTTCGTTATCCTTTTTCCAAAACGAGGAACAGGAAACAAAGCCAAGGGAGGCCGTGAGCAACACAAAGAGGAAAAGGACGCGGTTTACATCTCTTTTTAAGAACTGCATTGGGCAAAAATAACAATAAGCACAAGTTGCACAAGCGGATGCAGGGCTCATTAACACATTTTTATTATCCAAAAACCCATAATTTACTACATTAGTAGCACCATGAAGTACCGTACTGAAATTACCATCGCCCTGCCCAGGGAGCAGTTCATCCGGAAACTCGATGACCCGGAGAATATGAAGCACTGGCAACGCGGCCTTACCCACTACCAGTTATGTTCCGGCAAGGCCGGGCAGGAAGGGGCCAAGACGGAATTGCATTACAGGATGGGAAAGCGGGAAATGGTCTTGATTGAAACCATCATCAAACGCAATATGCCGGAAGAATTTCACGCTACCTACGATGCAAAGGGAGTCCACAATATCCAGAAAAATTATTTCGAGGAAGTAGACGCCCATACTACCCGATGGATTTCGGAGTCTGAATTTGAGTTTTCAGGATTTTTCATGAAGGCGATGGCATTCCTGATGCCAGGCGCCTTTAAAAAGCAGTCCCGCAAATATGCAGAAGATTTTAAGGCCTTTGCCGAGCGAGGGACCTCTGTAGCATCCCAACCGTAAAGCCCAGGCCATTGAGTAGAAAAATAAAACTTATATGGGATTTCAGGGGGCCTACAGCCCGTGAAGTAGCCCGCCACCACCAGCTGCACCTCAAGGAATACATTGCAGGGTCTGAATTAAGCCTGGATATCACGGGACATAAAGACCTAAGCAGCATGCACAGCCTGGCGTTTATGGTGGTAGAGGAAGGCCAGATGCCCGGTGTGAGGGATGCCCTGCGCCCCCACCGCGGTGAAATATATGAAGACGGGGACCCGGCCACGTAACACATTGCCCTTTGAAACAAAACAGCCTTGTATTCCTGAGCCTTATATTCGCCCTTAAAGCGTGTGGGGAGCCACAGCGTGAAACGGACCCGCTACGTCAGGCCCTGGCCTCGGAAGACCCTAAAATAAGTAGGGTGATGGAAGATCCGGAAACGTATGAGGTTCAGGTGCTCTTTTCGCGGATTCAACGTCAGGACGGCAGGCCGGTAATGACCGATTTCAGCTTTCGCCTGGACCCGGAGCAGTATTTTTATCCTGCCAGTACCGTTAAACTCCCCATCGCCGTCCTTGCCCTGGAACGGTTGCATGAGACCGATAGCCTGGACCTGAATACCCGCTTTTATGTAGAGGGAGATACGCTCGATACCTCCTTCGCACAGGACATCACACGGGTGTTTGCCGTAAGTGACAATAATGCCAACAACCGCCTTATCGAACTGTTGGGGCAAGATACCATCAACCTGCGCCTGCACAGGAAAGGTGTGGTCCCGGTGCGCATCTCCCACCGCCTGGGCGAACATTCCGATGACGTTGCGACCAAACCCCTGCTGGTCTACCTGAACGACAGTACCACCGCCCCGACCAAACCCACTATCAACAAAGCCCCGCTCCCATTGAAGCTCAAAGGCATTCAAAAAGGCAAAGGCTATTATGAAGAGGATTCCCTCTACCTGGAGCCCTTTGATTTCAGTCTGAAGAATTATTACCCCATCAATGCACAGCACGCCGTACTAAAAAGGGTCATCTTCCCCCAAAATTTTGACGAAAACCAGCGGTTCCATATAAGCGGGGCACAGCGGTCCTTCCTTTTGAATGCCATGCAACTGCTACCCAGAGATGCCGGGTATGACGCACCGGAGTACTATGATAGTTATTGTAAGTTTTTTATGTTCGGGGACCAACGGGGCCCTATCCCCGCCCACATTAAAATCTACAACAAGGTGGGCTTTGCCTACGGAACACTTACAGACTGCGCCTATATACAGGATACGGAGAACGGGGTGGAGTTCCTGCTCACGGCCACCATCCTGGTCAATAGCGATGGGATCTTTAACGATAACCTGTACGAATACGAAGAGATCGGCATCCCTTTCCTGGCAGCCCTGGGCAGGGAATTGTACGAGATAGAAAGAAACCGCAAACAATAATCCCCATGGACCCCCTTCAATTCGATGCATTTTGCAAGCAAATTTACATCAAGGCCCCCTTGGAGCAATTGTATGACTGCTGGGCCACCGAAGCCGGCATTTGTTCCTGGTTCTTGCGCCGGGCTACCTACACCATGGCCTCGGGCGGTCAGCGGCAGGAAGGCGCTTATGTGGATGCCGGAGACCGCTATACCTGGGAATGGCACAATTGGGACGGCCGTGAAAGCGGCAAGGTGCTGGAAGCCAATGGACGCGACCGTTTTGTCTTTACATTTGCCGGGCCCTGTACCGTGTCGGTAAGCCTCAAACCGGCCGGGGAGAAGGTGCTGGTCAGCCTGCGGCAGTACGACATCCCCACTGACGAGGAAACCAAAATGAATACCTATGTGGGCTGCAGCAATGGCTGGACGTTCTGGCTGGCCAATTTAAAGGCTTTTGTAGAGCACGGTATTTTGCTCAATGAGACGGAAGAAGACCTTACGGGCATCCCCAATGCCGCTCATACTTTTGTAAATATGTGACCCGCCACCCTGGGTCTGCCCGGTTACACCGGTTTGCCATAGAGGTCAAAGTCGGCTGCCTCAATGATCTCAACCGTAACAAACTCCCCGGTTTTGAGGTAATACTTACTGGCATCAACAAGCACCTCGTTGTCCACATCCGGGGAATCATATTCGGTCCTTCCCACGAAAAAGTTGCCTTCTTTACGGTCAATCATGCACCTAAAAGTCTTTCCCACTTTGGCCTGGTTCAGCTCCCAGGAAATCTGTGCCTGTACATCCATGATCTCGGCGGCCCTTCGCTGTTTCTCCGCTTCCGGGACATCGTCTTCCAAAAGGTAGGCATGGGTGTTTTCCTCGTGGCTGTAGGTAAAGCATCCCAGCCTTTCAAAGCGCATTTCGCGCACCCATTCCTTCAACAGGTTAAAATCTGCCTCAGTTTCACCGGGGTACCCTACGATCAGGGTGGTCCGGATAGCCATCTCGGGCAGGGCGGCCCGCATATCCTGTAATAGCCGGGTGGTTTTTTCCTGGGTGGTCCCCCGCCTCATGCTTTTAAGGATGCGATCCGAAATATGCTGCAGCGGAATATCCAGGTAGTTGCAGATTTTGGGTTCTTCTTTCATCACCTCTATGACATCCATGGGAAATCCGGTGGGAAAGGCGTAATGCAGACGGATCCATTCTATCCCCTCTACCTCTACCAAACGCCTTAACAAATCGGCCAGGGCCCGCTTTTTGTATAAGTCCAGTCCGTAATAGGTAAGGTCCTGGGCAATCAGGATCAGTTCCCGTACCCCTTTTGCCGCCAGGGCCTTAGCCTCGGCAAACAGCTCTTCTATGGGGGTGCTGCGGTGGTTCCCGCGCATTAGTGGGATGGCACAGAAGGAACAGGGCCTGTCGCAGCCCTCGGCGATCTTCAGGTAGGCGTAGTTTTTTGGGGTAGTCATCAAGCGTTCGCCAATCAGCTCATGCTTGTAGTCGGCCCCCAGCGCTTTTAACAGTCGCGGAAGGTCCTGGGTGCCAAAATAGGCATCCACATTGGGGATCTCCTTTTCCAGGTCGGGCTTATAACGCTCACTGAGGCATCCGGTCACAAAAACCTTGTCTACTTCCCCGGCCTCTTTGCGCTGTACGAAGTCCAGGATGGTATTTACGCTTTCCTCTTTGGCATTGGCGATAAAACCACAGGTATTGATCACCACAATATTGCCCTCTTCCTCGTGTACCACCTCCTTGTTGCCGGCTCGCAACTGCCCCATAAGGACCTCGGAATCATACACGTTCTTGGAGCACCCCAGGGTAACCACATTAATTACATTCTTTTTGGTCGTCTTTGTACGCATGCCTTTTTTAAATGAGCTGCAAAAGTACAAACTGGAATCTGAACCACGCCATCTTCCCCCCTTTAAAACGTATCCCCGCCGTGGCACCAATCCCGGAAACTGCCAGCACCTCAGTCAGGCGCACTCCCCAGCCGGGCCTGCCATAGCCGTATATTATCCCGGTTCATCCGGACAAATTCATCTTTGCCCTCATCGGCGGCCAGGGTTTCGGACCGCCTGGCAGAATTGATGGCGGCCTGCAGATCTCCCAGGGCAGCTTCTATAAGCGACTTTATCCGGTAAAAATAGTAGGTGTCCCCGGCCATGGCAATGGCTTTTCTCACATACTGCAAAGCCAGCCCGTGGTCTGTCCGCTGTTCCTGGAAATAGCGTGCCGCTTCATAATAGGTCTGTGCCGTGGGGGAAACCTCCAATTTACGGGCGATCTCCCCACGCATCTTTTGGTCGGTATTTACCTCCAGGGCAACCCGGATCCGGGTATCATCCCAGCTCCAAAGCATCTCAAGGCCATTGTGGTCTATGTGGTCAAAACTGATCAGGAAATTTTCTTGTTTACAGGGTAGTTTCTCGGGCCGCACCACCAAACGCAATGCATCGGCCCGGGGGTCGTATGCTTCCCTCCCATCGCCCCAGTGGGTTGTATCCCTGTGGAATACAATTTCCCAACTATCGGGTCCCGGAAAAGCGTAAAGGGCATAGGTCCCGGCCGCGAGGGGCTCTCCATTGGCCTTCATTTGGGTATCGATCGAGAACTTGGTAGATTCATTGGCTCCTACGCGCCAGATGCGGCCATAGGGGACCAACCCGCCAAAAATCCTGCGGTTGCGCACAGCCGGGCGGGAATAAACGACCGAAACCCTGGAAAGCCCGACCTGTTGATCCACCCGTGCCAGCGGACTAGCTCTGGGGTGGTCTATCTGGGCGCGACAGTAATACCCGGTGAAAAGCAAACAAAGGATGAGTACCCTGGAGTTCAAGGCTTAAAGTTAAAGAAGGAGTCGACAAACTCATATTTGTTAAAAACCTGGAGGTCTTCCATGCCCTCGCCTACCCCTATGTATTTTACGGGGATCCGGAATTGGTCCGAGATGCCAATCACTACCCCCCCCTTGGCCGTACCGTCCAATTTGGTCACAGCCAGCGCAGATACCTCGGTAGCCCTGGTAAATTGTTTGGCCTGTTCGAAGGCATTTTGGCCTGTGGAGCCATCCAGCACCAGCAATACCTCGTGGGGGGCGTCGTCAACTACTTTTTTCATGACACGTTTCACTTTCCCCAACTCATTCATGAGGTTTACCTTGTTGTGCAACCTGCCTGCCGTATCAATCAAAACGACATCTGCATCCTGGTTTTTCGCTGCACTTAGTGTATCAAAAGCCACAGAGGCAGGGTCACTACCCATTTTTTGCTTCACCAGGGGCACCCCGGTGCGTTCTGCCCAAACCTCCAATTGGTCTATGGCTGCCGCCCTGAACGTGTCAGCAGCACCGATCAATACCTTCAGTCCCTGTTTCTTGAACTGGTGTGCCAATTTCCCAATGGTGGTGGTTTTGCCCACCCCGTTTACGCCCACTACCATAATCACATAGGGCCGCACTTCCCGGGGTACGTTAAAATCTGTCGCCTCCCCCAAATGGGTTTCCGACAGCAGCCCGGCGATCTCCTCGCGCAGGATCTGGTGGAGTTCATCGGTACCCATGTACTTATCCCTGGAAACCCTGGCTTCGATCCGATCGATGATCTTGAGGGTGGTGTCTACCCCCACATCTGAACTTACCAGGACCTCTTCCAGATTGTCCAGCACATCATCATCAACCCTTGATTTCCCGGCGACAGCCTTACTGAGTTTTGTGAAAAAACTGGTTTTGGTTTTCTCGAGGCCCTTATCCAGGGTTTCTTTCTTCTGGGGGGAAAATATCTTTTTAAACAGGCTCATATTTCGATGGAGATCAGATATTCAAAGATATGAAAGTAATGGGGAAACTCCGCCCCCTGAGGGGAGCTTCACCTGTGGAAGTTGCCCGGGCGGGGTACAGTTGGCCGGATATGCCATAAAAAAAGCCGCCTTTGTTGAAAAGCGGCTTGTGCTGTTGGGGTTGCCCAGGCTTATTTTTTGGACAGCCATTCGTTGACCAGTTCCGGAGGCATCACGGATTCTACAAAAGTATAGGCTCCGCTTTCGGGAGACTTCACCATCTTGATGGCCTTGGTAAGTCGTTTAGAGCTGGTTTGTAATGTTGCAACGGTCTTCTTTGCCATGACTTCTTACTTTATTTCTTTATGAATGGTCATTCTCTTCAGGATGGGGTTGAATTTTTTCAATTCCATCCGATCAGGACTGTTCTTCTTGTTCTTGGTCGTGATATACCTGGAAGTTCCGGGTTTCCCCGACTCCTTGTGCTCTGTGCACTCCAAAATCACCTGAACCCTGTTACCTTTTTTTGCCATCGTACACTAATTTTATTGGCCTGTTTATAGTAAACCCTTATTCTTTGCTTCCTTTAAGACCGCAGAGATGCCTTTTTTGTTGATGGACTTCAACGCCTTGGCGGATACCTTCAGGGTTACCCAGCGATCCTCTTCAGGAATATAAAAACGCTTCTTGGAAAGGTTTACATCAAACCTCCTTTTGGTCTTGTTGATAGAGAAAGACACATTGTTCCCCACCATCGCCTTCTTTCCCGTAAGTTCACAGACTTTTGACATCGCGCTATCTTTTACTTGATTAAAAACAGGCTGCAAATTTATGGCATTTTTATGGGACGCACAAAATTCTTGCTCAGAATTTTAAAATTTCTTTCAGGAGCATTTCAAAGGCTTTATGCACTGATTTTTGCACGATACGTTCCCGGTGGTTTCCCATCTGGAATTTCTCGGCAATAACCGCTCCCGGACTAGCTATGGCGATATAGACGGTACCGATATCGGCATCCGAATCACCCTTGGCAGGCCCCGCATTGCCGGTAGTGGCCACGGCAAAATCAGCGTTCATGATTTTTTGTACGTTTTGGGCCATCGCACAAGCCACTTCTTTGCTGACCACCGAATGCTTCTCGATAAGGCCTGGGGGGACCTTGAGCAAGGAAACCTTAAGTTGCGTGGCATAGCTGACGATGCTGCCTTTGAAGTAGGCAGAAGCCCCGGGAATGGCCGTAACCTGTCCGGCGATGCGCCCCCCGGTAAAGCTTTCGGCTATTGCAAGGCTTTGTTTCCTTTCGGTAAGGAGTTTGGCGATCCCGGCTTCTATGGTATCTTCTTCCTCTTCCCCGTGGATGATATCCCCTATAAGCGTGTAGAGCTCCCGGGTAGCCTCCTGGACAGCCTGGCGCAGCTCTTCCAGGGATTTGCCCCTGGCCGAGAGGCGCAGGCGCACTTTTCCGAGGTTGGGCAAATACGCAAGTTTCACAAAGGAAGGAAGCCTGTCTTCCCAATCCTCTATGCGCTCGGCAATAGCGCTCTCCCCCAACCCATAGGTAATGATGGTTTTGTGCAGGATATAGGGCCGTTCAAAAGTAGCACCGATTTTGGGGATGACCTTATCGATCAGCAACTGCTTCATCTCAAACTGTACCCCGGGCAGGGAAATAAAGACCGTGCCGTTGTTTTTCATCCACATCCCGGGGGCCGTTCCATAGGCGTTGTGCAATACCTCTGCCCTGCTGGGTACCAGGGCCTGTTTCCGGTTGACTTCCGAGATGGGGGTGGAAATATATTTCCGGAAGAGTTCCTCAATATGGGCAAGTACCCCGGGGTCCTGCACCAGGGAATCCTGCAGGTATTCACACAGGGTGCGCTTGGTAATGTCGTCTTTGGTGGGCCCAAGCCCCCCGGTAATGATCACGACTTCTACCCTGGCTTCCGCCTCCCTTAGTACCTGCAGGATATGTTCCCGTTCATCCTGTACGGAAGTCATCTGGTAGACCGAAACCCCTATCTTGTTGAGTTCCCTGGCGATTATTGCCGAATTGGTATCGACAATCTGGCCGATAAGGATTTCATCGCCAATGGTGATGATTTCTGCCTGCATCAGAGTTCAAAGTCCTTCTTGAGTTCGGAAATTACCTGGAGCACGTCTTTTTTCAGGAGGGGGAATTTCTCCTCGATGGCTTGCCGGTTGTCCGCGCTCTTGCCCAGGGTTTCAATTTCAAGCGCCGTGGCCCTGGTTTGTTCCATCCCGAGCAGGTCTACGTTAGGCTTTATCTTATGCGCCAATTTGTACACATTATCATAATTCCCTTTGGCAATGGCCGTTTCCAGGGCCTCCAGGTCCTGGGGAACCTCATCCAAAAAAACCGAAATCACCGAAAGGACAAAATCCTCATCCCCTTCGGCCATCTCCTTGATTTTGTCCAGACTATATATCATTTATTGAATTTTTACATTGAAAAGTTCCTCACCTTCCAGCATGCCGGAAAGGTAATCATTTGCCATTATTCTACCAACCCCTGCAGGGGTCCCTGTAAAGAGGATATCTCCTTTTTTCAAGGTAAAATACCGGGAAACATAGGCAATGAGTTCATCTATTTTCCACAGCATAAGCTGGGTATTCCCGTCTTGTACCACTTCCCCGTTTTTTTTGAGGCAAAAATGCAGGTTTCCCAGGTCCCCGAAGGTTGATTTAGGGCGCCATTGGCCTATGACGGCAGCCCCGTCAAAACCTTTCGCTTTTTCCCACGGAAGTCCTTTTTCCTTTAGTGTTGCCTGAAGGTCGCGGGCGGTAAAATCAATACCAAGGCCAATTTCATCATAGTACCTGTGCGCGAACTTCTCATGGATGTGTTTGCCCACCTTCTTGATCTTCACCAGGACCTCCACTTCGTAATGTACGTCCTTACTGAAATCCGGAATATAAAAAGCCTGTTCCTTCGGCAGCACCGCCGAGTCCGGTTTGATGAAAATTACCGGTTCCAGGGGGCGTTCATTGGCCAGTTCGGCAATATGATCCGCATAGTTACGGCCAATACATACGATTTTCATTTACTGCAATTTGAGGACTACGAAAGCTTGTTGTTTAATTTGCTCAATTTAATTTGTGTGAGCACCTTTTTGGTATAGAGCGGAAAATCAGCATTGAGGATCCAGCCAAAATAACCGGGTTCCTTCTCCAAAACCTCCCGTACCTTGGTGCCTTTGTGCTTCCCAAAGGCGAATACCTCTTCCCCGTCTTCATCCAGGGCGATAAAACCGGCGAAGTCCGCGAACTGCCGGTGGGTGGAAAACTCGGCCAGCATTTTGATATTGTTCTCCAACTCCGGGTAGCGTTCCAGCTGTGACAACAGCACCTCATAGGTGGCTTTGGTATCTGCCTCGGCGCTGTGGGCTTCCTTGAGCTCCTTCCCACAGTAGAATTTATAGGCGGCCCCAAGGGTGCGTTTTTCCATTTTGTGGAAAATGGTCTGTACGTCTACAGAGACCATGTTCTTCATGTCAAAGTCTACCCCGGCCCTGAGCATCTCCTCGGCCAACAAGGGTATGTCAAACCGGTCTGAATTGAAACCCGCCAGGTCAGCATCCCTGATCATCTGGTAAATTTCCCGTGAGAGTTGTTTAAAGGTGGGTTCATTGGCCACTTTTTCATTGGAAATCCCGTGGACCGCTACCACTTCTTCGGGAATCTGTACTTCTGGGTTTACCAGCCAGGTTTTACTTTCCTTGTTCCCATTCGGATAGATCTTTAATATGGAAATCTCCACGATGCGGTCTGTAGCCACATTGGTCCCGGTGGTTTCAAGGTCAAAAAAACAGAGGGGTTTGGATAGTTTTAATTCCATCGTTGGGGTTTTGGCAAAGATAGTTTTTCGAAAAAGATAATGGCCGCAACCCCCGCAATTTTTCAGGCAAGGCTGGCGGAAACCGGGATATCAACCTGATGTCGGCCCTAGAATTCCCGGTTAAGGTCCCAGGATTCCAGGAAATCGGCCACGGCTTTGACGAACATCCCCCCGAGGGCGCCATTGACCACCCTGTGATCGTAGCTGTGCGAGAGGAACATCTTGCTGCGAATCCCTATAAAGTCGCCTTCTTCGGTCTCGATCACAGAAGGCATCTTGCGGATAGCGCCCAGCGCCAGGATACCTACCTGGGGCTGGTTAATAATTGGGGTGCCAAAGACACTTCCAAAAGAACCCACATTGGTCACCGTATAGGTGCCGTCTTTGATTTCATTGGGTTTTAAGGCATTGTTCCGGGCCCTTTGGGCCAAATCATTTACGGCCCTGGCCATGCCCACCAGGTTCAGCTGGTCGGCATTCTTGATGACGGGAACAATCAGGTTGCCATCGGGCAAGGCAGCAGCCATGCCGATATTGATATTCTTTCGCTTGATGATGCTATCCCCGTCTACCGAAATATTGAGCATGGGGAACTTCTTGAGGGCCTTGGCCACGGCTTCCAGGAAAATGGGGGTAAAGGTAAGTTTCTCGCCTTCCCGCTTTTCGAAATCCGCTTTGACCTTTTCACGCCATTGGACAATGTTGGTGACGTCTACTTCTATAAAACTTTGTACATGGGCGGAAGTGGCCACGCTCTCGGCCATGTGCTGGGCGATCAGTTTGCCCATGCGGCTCATGGGGATACGTTCGTCTGCAACCCCGGCCTGTACCTTGCTGGCCGCCGGTTTTTCGGCGGGTTTGGCAGGAGCAGCTTCGGGGGATGGCTTTGTCTCCAAACTGACGGCAGGTTCCTGCCTGGTGGCGGGCTGCCCCTCCTTGCGCCCTTCCACGTATGCCATGATATCGTGCTTGGTTACCCTGCCTTCCTTCCCGCTGCCATGAATCCCTTCAAGCTCAGCGACCGAAATGCCTTCTTCCCGGGCAATATTCTTGACCAGGGGAGAATAAAACCGTTCGGAATGGCTAAAATCGGGTACCTGGGAAGCAACCGACTCCTTTGCCACCTGCATATCTTTTTCAATGGCCTCCACTTCTTCGGAAGCCACAGGCTCTGCTACCGATTCAGGCCCGGCAACAGCCCCTTCTGGGGTCCCGTTCAATTCAATCACGGCCACCGTTTGCCCGACCTTGATCACATCGTCCACATCAAAACGTTTTTCCACCAGCACGCCTTCCACCTCACTGGGTACCTCAGAATCTACTTTGTCTGTGGCAATTTCAAAAACAGCCTCATCCAGTTCAATAGAATCTCCCACTTCTTTCAACCAGGAAGTCAGCGTTGCTTCGGCAACACTCTCCCCCATCTGCGGCAATTTCAATTCAAACTTTGACATATTGATAGTTACATCGCTTTCTCAGCTCATTATTTTGCAAAAATACTAAAAAATGAACCTGGAATTTATTTATACTGCATTAATAGCCCCTAGGATGCCCGTAAAGAACCTTCAAACGGGATACGGTTGAGGATAGACCTGCCCAGGGTCACCTCATCGGCGTACTCCAGTTCATCCCCCACGGCAATACCCCGAGCGATGGTGGAGGTTTTAATATTCAGTGGTTCCAGTTGTTTATACATATAAAAATTGGTGGTGTCACCTTCCATAGTGGAACTCAAGGCAAAGATAAGCTCGCCGATCTGCCCCTTTCTGGCCTTTTCCACAAGGGAGGCAATCGTCAGGTCCTGGGGGCCTATCCCTTCCATGGGGGAGATCTTTCCGCCCAGTACGTGGTACAAACCTTTGTACTGGCCGGTGTTTTCTATGGCCATGACATCGCGTACGTCCTCCACCACACATACCAGGCCCGCATCCCGCTTGGGGTTTGAACAAATCTCACAAAGGCCTACATCCGAAATGTTGTGACAACTTTTACAGAACTTAACTTCTTCCCGAAGTGCCTTCAGGGCATGGGTCAGCCTGCCCGTCTGCTCTCCGGGCTGCTTGAGCAGATGCAGCACCAACCGAAGGGCGGTTCGTTTGCCAATGCCCGGTAACTGGGACATTTCATCGACGGCCTGCGCTAGTAATCTGGATGAAAATTCCATAAAAGCAAAATTACATAATGTTTTAAGTTTTCGTACTTTGGGCCCGAAATTTATTTCTATGACAGCTTCCCATATCCTGCTGTTGATCGGGACGTACTTCCTTATCCTTCTGCTAATCTCTTATTTCACGGGCCGGAACGATTCTAACGAAGACTTCTTCCAAGCCGGGAAACAATCGCCCTGGTTCCTGGTCGCCTTTGGGATGATCGGGGCGTCCCTGTCAGGGGTTACCTTTATCTCGGTACCCGGGTGGGTGCAGGACTCCGAATTTAGCTATATGCAGGTGGTTTTCGGTTACCTGGCGGGGTATTTTGTGATCGCCTATGTACTCCTGCCTGTCTATTACCGGCTGAATGTAACCTCGATCTACGAATACCTGGAGGGCCGTTTTGGGCCCGTGAGTTACAAGGTAGGGGCCATTTCCTTTTTTGTCTCCAGGGTACTGGGGTCGGCCTTTCGGCTTTTTCTGGTCGCCATTGTCCTGCAGGAATTTGTATTCGATGCCTTTGGGGTACCCTTTGAACTGACCGTGGTATTCTCCATACTGCTGATTTGGGTATATACCTTTAAGGGCGGGATAAAGACCATTGTGTTTACCGACACGCTGCAAACCTTGTTTATGCTGGTTTCCGTAGGCCTGTCGATGTACTTTATAATCGATAAGCTGGAGTGGGGCTTTGCCGATTTTCTCGCCTCCCCCCAATTAAAGGAATATAGCAAGATCTTTTTTACAGGCGATTTCCTGGACCGCAACCATTTTGTAAAGTCTTTTGTAGGCGGCATGTTCATTACCATTTGTATGACAGGGCTGGACCAGGACATGATGCAGAAAAACCTCACCTGCCGGAATATCGGGGAAGCCCAGAAAAACATGGTGTCTTTTAGCCTCATCCTGGTGGTGGTGAACTTCATGTTCCTGCTGCTGGGGGCGCTGTTGTTTATTTATGCCGATGCCTTCGAGATTGGCATTCCCGTGATGGATGGCAGTCCCAAATCAGACCTGCTCTTTCCCGAAATCGCCCTGAACAACGGTTTGGGCCCCATGGTAGCCATCACCTTCATGCTGGGGCTCATTGCAGCCGCCTACAGCAGTGCAGATAGTGCACTTACCGCACTCACCACCTCCTTTTGCGTCGATTTCCTGGGCATCCAGAAACGGCCCGAAAATGTCCGGAAGAAAATCAGGAAAACCACCCATATCTGGATGAGCCTGTTGCTCATCGTTGTGGTCATCATCTTTAAATACGTGCTGGACCGCAATGTGATAGACGGCCTCCTGACGGTAGCCACCTATACCTATGGCCCGCTCCTGGGCATGTTCGCCTTTGGCATCCTTACCCGGTACGCGGTGAAGGACCGCTATGTCTGGGTGGTGGCATCGCTCTCAGTACTTATCATTATGGGGATCTCGGCGCTTCCTGCCCAATTCCTGGGTGGCTATGTGGTGGGTTATGAACTGCTACCCCTCAACGGGCTGCTCACTTTCACAGGGCTCTACCTCATCCGCAGGAAGACCGGTGGGGTGAACCCGGAAGCTTAATACTTCCCGGTAGCCAACAGTACCAGGGTGCAGGCCACCTCCACTTCAATTCCATGTTTACGGAGCAAAGCGTACAGTTCCGGATTTTCGGTTCCCGGGTTGAAGATTACCCTTTTTGGGGACAGGTGGATGAGATCACCGTAAAAGGCCTTTTGTCTGTCAGGGTTCATATACAGCGTAATGGTATGCACGTTTTGAAAACCGGCCAGCTTATTGCTAACTTGTACCCCGGCCACGGTTCCCTCACGCAGACCAAAAGCCACCGTATCCACATTATGCTCCACTAATCGCTTCATAGCGAGGTTGCTATAGCGATAGGGCCTTAAAGAAGCACCAAATACAAGCGTTTTCTTCATGGGAAGATTGGTGTTAAAGTGTGTTAAGGTCTGCAACTTTTTGGACAAAAAATCGTCTATTGAACACACAATACTTCATACCCTCATTGGTGAGGCCATATTTTTATAGTTAATGGTTAGTGTTTAGTATGGCTTATCAATGAAAGAAACCCTGGCAAAATTGCCGGGGTTTCGTTTTTACGGCACTGTCTCACGGATACACCCTTACGATTTCAAACCAGGTAAAGATACGGGTTCTTCCCCAATACACCACCCCTGGCAAAAACCGGGCACCCGCGTTTCGGGGCTGGTTAAAAAGTGTTAATATTTTCACAATTTGGTAACACAAGCCCCCTGAACTCGTCCTTTATGTATCATCAATCAATTAATCAATCAAAAAACGAACGTCATGAAATACGTAGCGCTATTCGCTGCCCTATTGTACGTTGGCCTGCTTGCCGCCAGTGTGCCCAACCCAACCACCAACCCCGATCCTACCGACCTTAAAATAGGCACTATCAGTGGCACGGTGATCGACAAATCCTTGCAACAACCGGTTCCCTATGCGGCCGTCATCCTGAAAACCCGTGAAAATGACAGTACGATTACGGGGGGCATTACCACCGAAGACGGGTCTTTTGAGCTCAAGGACCTCCCCGAGGGCGACTTCCGTTTTATCGTCCAGTTTATTGGGTATCAAAGCTACTCCAAGGCCGTCACTATCGACCGTGACCACCGCAAGCTGGAACTGGGCATCATAGAGCTCGAGGAGGCCGCGGAAGAACTAAGCGGTGTCGAAGTGGTCGCCGAGCGCACCACCATCGAACAACGCATAGACCGCAAGGTGATCAATGTGGGCAAAGACCTTACCACGGCTGGCTCCACGGCGTCCGAGATCATGAACAATATCCCTTCCATCAATGTGGACCAGCAAACAGGCGATATCAGTATGCGGGGGAATTCCAATGTGCGGGTGATGGTAGACGGCAAGCTTTCGAACGTCCCCGTGGCGCAACTACTGCGACAAATCCCTTCTACCTCCATCAAATCCATAGAACTTATCACCAACCCTTCGGCCAAGTACAACCCCGAAGGCATGAGCGGGATCATCAATATCATCCTCCACAAAAATGCCAACATAGGTTTTAACGGTACCCTGAATACCGGCCTTACCGTGGGCCAGGAAGCTAAATTCAACACTTCCCTGGACCTGAATTACCGCAACGGGGGGATTAACCTCTATGGAAACATCGGCACAAATGTGGGAAAATGGGTAAATGATGGTGGTATTTTCAGGAGGGATGAGCAACTGAGGCAGGATTTCGACTTTTTCAACAACAACAAGTCCTACCTGTATAAATTCGGGGTTGATATCTACCTGAACGACCATCATACCCTTTCGTTTTTTACCAATCAGAACATCTATGACGGAAAAGGAGCGGGGTCTACCGCGGTAACCTACCAGCTGGCCCCAGAACAGAATACCACCCAGTTCCTCGATAACCTGGAAGACAATCACAGCCAGCAATACAACCTGGTATATAAATGGGATTTCGCCAAAGAAGGCCATAACCTGGAACTGGAGGTAGACCACAACCGTTTTGACAGCGATGAAGATGCCAACTTCAGATCTACCGGGGCCATATTGTTCCCGGACTATATGGACTTTGTGGATACCCGGAGGGACCAGACCATCGCCAACCTCGACTACGTAAACCCCATTGATTCCATTACCAAGGTAGAAGCAGGGATCGAGGCCCGTGTCTTTGAAACCGATGTGGACTACGCCTCGACCGGGCTGACTTTTAATACCGACGGACAACTGGTGCCTACGCCCAGCACAAACTTCATCTACGGGATGGACATCTATTCGGCCTATGCCACCTTTGGGCAGAAATATGAAAAATGGTCGTACCAGGCGGGCCTTCGGGTCGAAGATGTAGAGGTTAAGGCCGATACCAACGCGGTCAGGTCATTTTCGGATTCCTACACACAACTCTACCCTTCTGCCTTCCTGACCTACACGCCCAGTGAGAAAAACCAGTTCCAGCTGAGCTACAGCCGCAGGGTAGACCGGCCGGGGCTTACACAGGTGAACCCCATACGCGAGTGGTCTACCCCCCTGATATCCTCTCTCGGCAACCCTTCATTGGTCCCCCAGTTTACAAACTCCTATGAGTTCAACTACACCCGGCGTTTGGAAAAAGGCAGCATTACCAGTGGTATATTTTACCGCTCCATCAGTGACGAGATCAACCGAATGGTCTTCCTGGACCGGCTGGACCTGAACAAACTGATCCTCACCTATGGGAATTTTGACAATACCTCGGCCTACGGACTGGAAGTTTCCGGCAACTACAACCCCTTTAAATGGTGGAGTATCAATGGAAGCTTTGATTTGTACCAGCAGACGCAGCGCGGCCTGGCCGAACGCCTGGATCCCGCCATCCCGGACCCTACGCCGAATGACATCGTGGTAGAAGCGGTCGAGGTAGACAATACCGCCTGGAACTTCAGGATAAACAACAGCTTAAAGGCTACGGAAAAACTAACCTTCCAGGTATTCGGCTTTTACCGGGGGGCCAATAAAGACCTGCAGATCAATATGGAGCCCATGTACTTTGTCAATGTGGGTGCCCGTTACAGCTTTGCAGACGGCAAGGGTACGTTCAGCCTGAACTACAACGACATCTTCAACACCATGCGGTTTGCCTTTGACGGCAGGTTGCCCTATGTACAGGAAGGGCAGTTCAATTGGGAGAGTCAAAACGTATATGCGGGTATCTCCTATCGATTTGGAAGCGGCAAAAACAGGAGCCTGCAGCGTAAAAACCGGGATGACAACACCAAGCAAGGCGGAGGCGGCATCCTTTGATGGCTTCCTATTAAAACGCTTGCCGCATGGCCTTTTGGCCCATGTACCCGGCAGCCCCATGAACCGTACAAACCCCGGCCAGGTGCCGGGGTTTTATACTCCCCGTCAAAACGGCCGCCGGAAACTTAAACTACCCTAAAATACCGGTATCCAGTCCGTCCAGGCTGCTGGTGTTTTTCTGTTCCTGATAAGCCGTCAGCCCCTCTTCGCCCAATGCCGCGGCCCAGGTATCCAACTGGTTTCGCTCACCCCCATATTCGTACAAAGGGACTCCCATCCCACAGGAGGTTTGCACCAGGTCTATCTGCAATTCAATGAGTTGCCGGCTTCCGGGCAGGGCGGGAAACAGTCCTATATGCTTTTTCCAATAGGCATCCCTTTGATGGTACGCCCTGGCCTTTCCGTAAAGCCTCAGGATGAGGGGCGTCCCTTCAAAGGCGCAAAACATCAGCGTCATACGTTCATCATAGCGCAGGTGGGTAGCGGTTTCATTTCCGCTCCCGGTAAGGTTTAGCCAGAGGACGGTCTGTTCATCGAGTACCCTGAACGCGTCCATGCCTTTGGGCGAGACGTTGATATGGCCCTCTGCCATGGCGGTGGCCACAAAAAATATCTTTTGCTTGCCGATGAACGCGATGAGGCGCCGGGTTAGTTTGGAAAGTTGTTTGCCCATGACGGTTCAATAACACGGCAGGCTAGGACCAGCGGATGATGGCACTCCCCCAGGTAAAACCGCTGCCAAAGGCCGCCAGGACCACCAAATCGCCCTCCTTGATCTTCCCTTCTTCCCAGGCCTCCGTGAGGGCAATGGGGATAGAAGCTGCCGTGGTATTGCCATACCGCATGATATTGTTGTATACCTGGTCGTCTGAAAGGCCAAATTTCTTCTGGACAAACTGGGAAATTCGAAGGTTGGCCTGATGAGGGATCAGCATGTTGATATCTTTTGTTTCGAGTTGATTGGCTTTAAGCCCTTCCCCAATAACCTCGCTGAAACGCTGAATGGCATTCTTAAATACAAACTGCCCGTTCATATATGGATAGTACGACTCGTCATTGGGGTCGTTATCCTCCAGGATATCGGTCACCCATCGCTTGCCCATACCCGGGGCAATCAGGGAAAGCTCCTCGGCATACTGCCCTTCAGAATGGAGGTGTGTGGACAGGATCCCGGAGCCCTTGCGTTCTTCCCTGCTAAGGACCACCGCACCGGCCCCATCACCAAATATTACAGAGACGCCCCTGCCCCTGGTGGTCATATCCAGGCCATGCGAATGGAGTTCTGATCCGATCACCAGGACATTTTTATACATGCCGCTTTTGATATACTGGTCAGCCAGCGACAGGCCGTATACAAAACCCGAGCACTGGTTTCTCACATCCACGGCACCTACGGTAGGCAATCCGAGGTCCCGTTGTACCAGGACCCCCGGCCCGGGAAAATAATAATCGGGGCTCAGGGTTGCAAATACGATAAAATCTATGTCCTGCTTGTCTATCCCTGAACGCTCGATCGCAATTTTGGCGGCCTTTACCCCCATACTGGTGGTGGTATCCTCCCCTTTGATCACATGCCTTCGTTCTTTGATGCCGGTACGCTCCTGAATCCAGGCGTCATCGGTATCCATTACTTTGGCCAGGTCGTCATTGGTAACCACATTATCCGGTACGAAGAAGCCCAGTCCACTGATTTTTGAATTGTACATCGCTTTGTTGAATTTATGTATGAAGGAGGGCTCCCGGACCAGAATAGCAAGGCAATTCAGGAAGTCCATCCCCTAAGATAGCCAAAAATCCAGAGCCCTGCCGCTAACCTGAAGCCAGATCAGTTTATAAACCGCCGGAAATCCTGGGTCGCTACCCGGGCCCTAAGATCGTGCAACATATTGTACAAGCCAAAAAAAGTACGGTTGATGTACAAAAAATGGCGCGATCCCCTACCGGCATCCATTTTCCGCAGTTGTTCATTTTTGGCGTATTGTTTGCTGAGCGCTGCAATCCGACCCCAGAAAACCGGATCCCCGAAATCAAAATTCGCTTCGTTGAAGGGGGCCGTAAAAATACTGAGCATTTCCCGGAAGAGATCCTTGAAGAACCGGCGTTCTGCATCAGAATCCCCGGGGGTGAGGATCTCCAACTCGTACAGTTTTTCGGTGAAGAACGCGTCGTTTTCAATATGTTCCCTTTGTGCCAGCTCAAAATAGGGGCGGTAAAATTCTTCGGGGACTGCTTTGACACAACCGAAGTCTATCGCAATGAGCCGTCCCTTCTTGCTTACCAAAAAATTTCCAGGATGCGGATCGGCCTGAACCTTTCGCAAGCCGTGCATCTGGAACATGTAAAAATCCCAAAGTGCCTGGCCCAGTTCATTTGCCAGGACCGGGTCAAAGTCACCCCTGGTGAACTCACTGAGGTGCTGTCCTTCCATCCAGTCCATGCAAAGGATGCGCTCACCGGACCATTCCGGATAGTAGGCAGGAAATTCCATGTGGGGTAGGATGCGGCAGGCCTGGGTAATTTCAACACTTTGCCGGAGTTCCATCAGGTAGTTGGTCTCTTCGAAAAGTTTTCCTTCCACTTCCTTGAAATACTTTTCTGAATCCTTTCCCTTCAGGTTAAACATGCGCATGGCCAGGGGCTTTACCAGGGCGAGGTCACTACTGATGCTTTCCGCCACACCCGGGTACTGGATCTTAACAGCCAGGGACTTCCCCCCTTTTTCGGCCCGGTGGACCTGCCCGATACTGGCCGCGTTCACAGCTTCCAGCTGAAAGGAATCATAAAGCGCTTCGGGGTATTTCCCCAAGTGCTTTTTGATGGTTTTCCTGACCAGGGGGGCCGACAGTGGGGGCACCGAAAATTGGGAAAGTGAAAATTTTTCCACATAGGCCCTGGGCAAAAGGTTCTTTTCCATGCTCAGCATCTGTGCTACTTTAAGGGCGCTCCCTTTGAGGCTTTTAAGCCCGTCGTAAATATCGCCGGCATTGTCCTCATTCAGTTGGTCCCGGCTCAATTCGGGCTTTACCAGTTTTTTGCCGTAGTATTTCACATAATTGCCCCCCACCTTCACACCCGTTTTCACTATGGCTCCCGCCCTTTCCAGTTTTCCGGTAGGTATTTTATCCAGGGTTTTCATCGTTCTTTTATTTTGGAAGGAGGTCCATCTAAGCCATGTGCTCTTTAAAGAGAAATTTGCCAAAATCGAGGATACTGTCCAGGGGGGTGTTTTCAAACAGGTCAAAGGCAGTTTGCACTGATTTTTCTATGGCAATATCGGTCTTTTCAAAGCCCGGAGATACATCTTCTATCCAAAACCGAAGCAGGAACAACAACTGGAGCCAGGCCGCTTCGGAGAAAACCGCCGGATTCCGTTCTGTTATTTTCAGGCTCTTCCCGCTATTGCCATCGGCTATCAACGCCCCGGCAAAGCCTTTGAACCTCTTCCGAAGGCCCCTAAGCTGATGGAGGTTTCTTAGCAGGCTTTGTTTCCCGGAGAGGGAAAAAAGCACATAGCTCCTGTTCAGGGCCAACAATTCGAAAAATGAAAAATAAAAGGTCAGCAGTTTATCCTTATTGGAAAACGATTCGTATTCCTTGTTCTTGTCAAGGAGGTCTGTAGTAGCCTGGAAAAAAGAACTCCAGATGCCACGCTTCAGCCCATCGAAAGACCCAAAATGGGCGTAAAATTCCTCCTCCCGGAAATTGTGCTCCTTACAGAATTTATAGATGGAGGCGGGAAAGGCCTCTTTTTCCAGCACATCGGTCATATACCGGTCTATCAGTTGCTCACGGCTGGTTTTTGAGGCGCTTTTCTTTGCTGTCATAACCTATGGTTTTTGTTTAATCAAATATAGTTTTATATAAACTTTATTATTGTTAATTAATTTAGAAAACTTCAAAAAAAAACGTGCCCTCAGAAGAAAGCACGTTTTCAAACAACCTAACCAATTAACAAGTGAATTGATTACACTCAGAAAACTTTTCCATAGCAATCAATTATCGTAATCATGACAAAAATATATAATGTTTAATTATTATCATAATTATATGAACAAATATTTTGTTAAAATTTTTTGATGCCTGCAGAGCCCTGGTTTAAAGGTGTCAGTTTGTCACTTTAGCACACTCTGGTACTTTTTTTGTCGGTATGGCAAGGAATTAATGCAAAACATCAATTAGGTATGGCTACAGGTAAAATCAATGTTTCTGTCGAGAACATTTTTCCCTTAATCAAGAAATTTCTTTATAGCGATCACGAAATCTTTATCCGCGAGCTTATTTCCAATGCCACGGATGCTACCCTGAAACTAAAGCACCTCACCTCCATCGGAGAGGCCAAAGTGGAATACGGGCAGCCCATCATTGAGGTAAAGGTGGATAAGAAAGGCAAGAAGATCCATATCCTGGACCAGGGTATTGGAATGAGTGAGGAGGAAGTAAAAAAATACATCAACGAGGTGGCCTTTTCAGGTGCCGAGGAATTCCTGGATAAATATAAGGACAGCGCCAAAGACTCCGGGATCATCGGGCATTTTGGACTTGGCTTTTACTCTGCCTTCATGGTGGCCGAAAAGGTTGAGATCATCAGCAAGAGCTATGCGGATGCCCCCGCGGTGCACTGGAGTTGTGACGGCTCCCCGGAATTCACCATAGAGAAAGCCAAACGCAAAGAACACGGGACAGAGATCATCCTGCACATTGCAGAGGACTCCACCGAGTTCCTGGAGGAGGCGCGGATCCAGGAACTGCTGACAAAATACAACAAGTTCATGCCGATCCCCATCAAGTTCGGCACCCGCACAGAAACCCTGCCCAAACCGGAGGGCGCCAAAAAAGAAGACCCCGCTCCTACCCGCGAGGTAGACCATATTATCAACAACCCCAACCCGGCCTGGACAAAGAAACCCACAGACCTCAAAGACGAGGATTACAAAGCCTTCTACCGAGAATTGTACCCCATGCAGTTCGAGGAACCGCTTTTCCACATCCACCTGAATGTAGACTATCCGTTTAACCTTACCGGAATCCTGTACTTCCCAAAACTGAGCAAAGACCTCAACATCCAGAAAGACCGGATCCAACTCTACCAGAACCAGGTCTTTGTCACTGACAATGTCGAGGGGATCGTGCCGGAATTCCTGACCATGCTCAGGGGGGTGATTGATTCTCCGGATATCCCTTTGAATGTCTCGCGTTCGTACCTCCAGGCCGATGGAGCCGTTAAAAAGATTGCCTCCTATATCACCCGTAAGGTAGCCGATAAGCTGACAGGACTCTTTAAGGAGAACCGCGAGGATTTTGAAAAGAAGTGGAACGATATCAAATTGGTGATCGAATACGGGATGCTGTCGGAAGAAAAATTCTTCGAAAAAGCCGAGAAGTTCGCACTGTACCCCAGCGTGGATAATACCTACTACACCTTTGAGGAGTTGCAGGAAAAAATCAAGGACCGGCAAACCGACAAAGACGAGCAGCTGGTAATACTCTATGCTTCGGATACCGAAGCCCAGCACAGCTACATTGAGGCAGCCAAGGCAAAGGGCTATGAGGTTTTACTGCTGGACTCCCCCATTGTTTCACACCTGATGCAAAAACTCGAAACCTCCAAGGAAAAGCTCAAGTTCGCCAGGGTCGATGCCGACCATCTGGATAACCTTATCAATAAAGATGACACTCCGATATCCAAGTTGAGTGAGGAAGAGAAAGAAGCGCTGAAAAGCAAGGTGGAAGAAGTTGTCAAAGATAAGGGCTATACCATACAACTCGAGGCGATGGACAGCCATGCCTCCCCTTTCATCATCACCGAGCCCGAGTTTATGCGCCGAATGAAGGAGATGCAGCAAACCGGCGGGGGCGGTATGTTCGGGATGGGGAATATGCCCGACATGTACAACCTGATCATCAATACCAACCACGAGTTGGTAGGGCAGATCCTGAGCACCAAAACCGCCAAAAAGCGGGAGCGGCTTATCAACCAGTCGCTGGACCTCGCACGCCTTTCCAAAGGCCTGCTGAAGGGCAAGGAACTCACCAGCTTTATCAAGCGCAGTTACGAGATGATCAAATAAAGGCCATAAGACCTTATCAAGGCCCCACCGCCCCCACCAACGGGGGCGGTTTTATTAGGAGTAGTCGGCTTCTATAATGTGCCTGATCCCTTCTTTGTAAGGCGTGGGCGCTATTTTAAAATGCTTTTCAAACTTGCTGCTGTCAAAAACGTAATCCCTGTCATTCTGGTAGGCCATTTCGGCCAGTTCCTTCATCATGGGAGAAAATAAGCCCATAAACCTCAACATGCCCCGGCTGACAGACCGGTACCTGGGGGCCACTTTCATCGCCCGGGCTATTTCAATGATCCATTCTTCACCCGTCAAGGGGTCCGGGGCTGTAGGAAGGTGCCAGACCTGCCCATAGGCCTCCGGGGTATTGCCCAAAAGGGCTGTAGCTTTGGCCGCATCGGGGACATAGGTAAAGGAATGCTTTTTGTCTGTAGGGCCCATCCAATTGGCTTTCTTGCCTTCGCTCAAAGGTTTAATCACCGTTTCGGTAAGGACGCTCACATTTTTTACCGAGGGGCCGTAGAAATCAGCAGATCGCGCAATAAGGCCCTGGATATCCCCTTTTTCCACCGCCTGCGTAAAGCGGTTGGCAATAGCCTCACGTACTTTTCCCTTCTTGCTGGGCGGACCTATGGGATGGTCCTCCGTCATTGGGTTGAGGCTTTGCGCATCGTACATATACACATTGTCGAAAAACACGAGGCGGGTACCCGATTCCGCGCAGGCCTCTATGCAATTCTCCATAATAACCGGCCAGTGGGCTTGCCAAACCTTCAGTTTGTATGGCAAGCCCGCCGTGAGGTAAGCGACCCGGGACCCTTCCACGGCCGCTTTCACCTGCTTTAAAACCGTCAGGTCTGCCCGGAACAGCGCATCTTCCTCCTGTACTTTTACCGGGTTCCTCCCCACAAGCCGAACCGCTTTGCCGTATTGTGGCAAGACCCTGGCCAGGGCAGTACCCAATGCCCCCCCGGCCCCTAAAATAGTTTGCATAATCTGGTAATTTTTATGGATTAGACTTTATAAAACCTTATTCAATACCTCCAATTTAAAAAGTGCAACCGTTTGCTCCTTGCCCCTTAAATTGAGGGAGCCCAGGGGAGACATGCCTACACCGGCATCCGGATGAAGCGCTTTTGCGAGTTCCCCGGATATCAAGGCCATAGCCCCTGCGGCATCACATTGTGCCTGGATACGCGACGTGGTATTCAACACATCGCCGGTATAGATCATTTCCTTTTTTATGATCCCAATCTCGCCTACGGTTACCTCCCCCAGGTGCAACCCTGCCTTGAAAGTGGGGACCATCCCAAATTGTTCCTCGTAAAATCCCGCCCGCTCCCGCAGCTTCCTTTGGATTCCCAACAGGCATTGCAGGCAGTTGTTGTGGTAGAGTCCGAGGTGTTTGGGCCAGGAGATGACGATTTCGTCACCCACATATTGGTAGACCTGCCCGAAGGTCAGCAGTATGGGTTCGGTCATATCCCCATAGTACGCCCGTAGCAGTTCAAAATAACGTTCATGGCCCATCCGCTCCGCAATGCTTGTCGAAGATCGCATGTCGAGGAACATGAAGATACGGGTTTCTTTCCTGGGCCGGTGGTACTTGCCCAGGATAAAATTGCCCAAAACCCCTATCCCAAGGTATTGTCCAATCTCAGAAACGAAAAGCGCAACCCCCAAAATGGCTGCCACATACAGGACCGTACTCCAAAAGGCGAAATTGGAAAAAAACGGCCAAAGGCTTTCGAGCACCTCAGGGGCAAAAAGCCCTTCATCAAAGCGCCTGCTATTGATAACCCAGGTTAACAGTACCAGGAAAAGCACAATAAGCAAAAGGTAAAAACCACCCTTCGCCATCAGTTTTATAAAAAAGCGCTGCTTTTCAAAACGCCTGCGCAACCAGCGCACCTCGATCCATCCCTGGACCATCCCCATCATAAAACTCCCTGCACCAACATACATCAGCGAATTCTTAAAATTATACTGGTTGCCGGTGGCAGGGTACTCAGGCAAGCTTCCGAGCAATCCATACTCAATAAATACATAGATAAAACCAAAGAGCATCCAGATAAGCCCAAAGGAAAGGGTTTCTAGAAAATACCTTTTATACCTGGGATGCATCATGATGTCTTAAATGTAATAAATAGCGATCGCATACGCTAACGACCGACCATATCTGGCTTCCCTCCCAAAGAATTTCGCTACCTTGTGGTATGATGAACGACCCCTGGCACCTCTACCTGATGGCCGGCATATACCTGCTGGCGGGCCTGATGCATTTCCTGTTTCCAGGGATATACCTACGGATCATGCCTCCATACCTGCCCTCCCACAGGCTTCTGGTGTACGCCAGTGGCGTGGTGGAGGTAGTCCTTGGCGCCGGCCTTTGCTTCCCCCCGACCAGAAACCCGGCCATTTATGGTATCATCCTGATGCTGACGGTATTCCTGCTGGTCCATTTTAATATGCTTACCGACCCCAAAGCGGCCAGCGGGCTGCCGCAATGGATTTTAATCATAAGGATCCCGCTTCAATTCGGCCTGGCCTATTGGGCCTATACGTATGTAGCACTGTAGCCTTTACCGGTGCCAAATGGCTTCGGTCCATTAGATCCTGGCCTAATAGTATCGCGGTATTACCCAATGAATCCTGGCGGCCTTTTCCCTGGGGGCTGACTCGCCCATCATGGGGGACCATCCCGGTCCAGGACAGTGTCTGTGCTTAAAATTTCGGACACAGCGGCCAAAGCTCCGGCGCAGTTTCCTATTTTTGCCAAATGAAGGTACGTTCCACCAATATTGCCCGCCCCACCCGCATCCAGTGGAATGGCAAAACCGAGACTACCGGGATTTACAAATATCCCGTTGATGGCCCCATTACCCTTGAAAGTGAAGCGGTAGCAAAGGATATTGTTGCAGACCGAAGGGTGCACGGCGGTATCCATAAAGCCTGTTACCTTTATTCCTCCGGGCATTACCCGTATTGGAAGTCCCTATACCCCGGTCTGGAATGGGATTGGGGCATGTTCGGGGAAAACCTTACCGTTGACGGGATGGATGAACGCCATATCCGCATTGGTGATATCTTCCGT
>MRWG01000799.1_pt1 | contig 26061 bp, 23 predicted proteins | sample 1013341 | NCBI WGS metagenome assembly MRWG01 (sample SAMN06117577, study PRJNA244670) | biofilm metagenome | biome: Water; feature: Cathode Biofilm; material: Biofilm; isolation source: microbial consortium enriched at the cathode of a solar microbial fuel cell | place: USA: District of Columbia ... | reverse complement strand
TTCTCCCGGGGCGGCCCCGCGGATCGCCTCGATCACGCCCTCCGCATCGACGCCCGCGCCGGGGCGCACGCCGAAGACGACCCGGGCGATCGACGCGGCGGGGGAGGCGGAGGCCCGGGGGGAGAGCTGGCGGCTCAACATCGGGAGGGTTGAGGGAGGGACCAAGGCGAACATGGTCGCGTCGGACGCCCGGGTCGTCTTCGGCGTGCGCCCCGGCGCGGGCGTCGATGCGGAGGGCGTGATCGAGGCGATCCGCGGGGCCGCCCCGGGAGAAGCGAGCGCGACGTGGACCACCCGGTTCTCGGCGCCCTCGCTGAAGGAATCGGAAGCGAGCCGGGCGCTGGCGGAACGCCTGGGCGTGGAGGTCGCGCCCGGGGTGGATTTCTGGACCGAGGGCGCGCTGTTCGCGCAAGCCGGGGCGCCCACCCTGGTCTTCGGGCCGGGTGACATCGCCCAGGCGCACGCTCCGGGCGAGTTCGTCCGGCTCTGTGAGTTGACGCACGCGACGACGACCTACCAACGCCTGCTGGGCGGGGAGGCGTGATGGACCCGGTCCATGACATCATCGTGAACCTGCTGCACAACCTCGGCTCGCGGCGTGAGATCCAGCAGTACCTGGCGAGCTTCAGCGGCGTCGAGTCGGCCCGGTTCGCGGTCGTCAAGGTCGGGGGAGGGATCCTCGACGCGAGCCTGGATGAACTCGCCTCGGCCCTGGCCTTTCTGTGGCGTGTCGGGCTCTGCCCGGTGGTCGTGCACGGCGCGGGGCCGCAGCTCACCAGAGCCCTGGACGAGCGTGGGATCACCTGTGACTGGATCGATGGGCAGCGGGTGACCACGCCGGAGATTCTGGGCGTGGCGCGCCGGGTCTTTCAGGAGGAAGGGGCGCGCCTCGCGGACGCGTTGAGCCGCGTGGGGGTGCGGGCCCGCCCGATCACCTCGGGCGTCTTTGAGGCCGAGCGGACCAACGTGCCCGGGCTCGGCTTCGTTGGGCGGGTGCGCCGGGTGGACACCTCGGTCATCTGCTCGGCGATCGAGACGGGCCACCTGCCGGTGGTCTCTCCGCTGGGGGAGACCGGGTCGGGGCAGATTCTCAACATCAACGCGGATGTGGCGACGAGTGAGCTGACCTGTGCGCTCCAGCCGCGGAAAGTGGTGTTCCTCACGCCGACCGGGGGCCTGCTGGATCAGCGCGGGCGGGTGATCCCGGCGGTGAACCTCGCGGAGGACTACGAGCGGCTGTCGGCCGAGCCCTGGGTGCAGGGGGGGATGGCGCTCAAGCTCACCCAGATCCATGACCTGCTCGCGGGGCTCGATGAGGGGGCGTCGGTCTCCATCACCTCGCCCGAGCACCTCGCCCAGGAGCTGTTCACGCACCGGGGCAACGGCACGCTGGTTCGCCGGGGCGTGCGCGTCCGCGTGCTTGAGGGGATCGATGGCGTCGATCTCGATCGCCTGACCGAACTGCTTGAGTCGAGCTTCGGGCGCACCTTGCGCGAGGGGTACTTCGATGCAAAGCGGATCGAGCGGACGGTGCTGGCTGGGGACTACACCGCCGCGGCGGTGCTGACCGCGGGGGGGCCGGGGATGTACCTCGACAAGTTCGCGGTGACCGCGCAGGCGCAGGGCACGGGCCTGGGGGCGTCGGTGTGGCGGGCGCTGGTGGAGAGCACCCCGAAGATGTTCTGGCGATCACGCTCGGGCAACGCGGTCAACCCGTGGTATTTCGAGCGGGCCGACGGGATGCACCGGACGGAGGAGTGGGTGGTCTTCTGGCGCGGGCTGCGCGATCGGGAGGAGATCGAGGCGGCGATCGAGCACGCCCTCTCGCTCGAGGACTCGTTCACGGCGTCACGGGGGGAGGTCGGCGTTGGCTGAGACCGGACCATTCCGCGTGGGGGTGATCGGAGCGCGTGGGTACGTGGGACGCGAGCTGCTGCGCCTCGTGCGCGACCACCCACGCCTGGATCTGGCGTTCGCGAGTTCGAGGGCGCTGGCCGGGCAACCGGTGTCCGAGCAGGTCGATGGGCTGGAGACGGCGTTTCTTGAGAGCGAGCCGGGCGTGGTGGAGCGCGGCGCGGACGTGTTCGTGCTCGCCCTGCCCAACGAGGCCTCGGGCCCGTACGTCGAGGCGATCGATCGGCACGCCCCCGGCGCCCTGGTGGTGGATCTGAGCGCCGACTACCGGTTCGACGACGGGTGGGTGTACGGGCTGAGCGAGCACAACGCCGAGCGGATCGCACAGGCCAGACGCATCTCCAACCCGGGGTGCTACGCGACGGCGATGCACCTGGCGCTCCGCCCGATCATCGACCTGTGCGCGGCGCCCCCCCACTGCTTCGGGGTCAGCGGGTACTCGGGCGCGGGGACGAGCCCGAGCGAGAAGAACGATCCGACGGTCGTGACGGACAACATCCTGCCGTACGCGATCACCGGGCACCTGCACCAGCGTGAGGTGTCTCGCCATCTGGGCCGGGAGGTGCGGTTTGCGCCGAGCGTCGGGGGGCACTTCCGGGGCATCGTGCTCACGGCGCTGGCGGAGCTTGGTGACCCGGTCGGGCGGGGAGACCTCGCGGCTCGCTTCGAGCGGGCGTACGCCGGGCGCCCGATGGTGCGCTTTGAGGCGGAGGGGCCGATCGACCTGCGGGGCGTGGCGGGAACGAACCTGGCGCGGGTCGGGGGATTGAGCGTGGACGCGGAGGACCCGCGGCGGGTCGGCGTGGTGTGCGCCCTGGACAACCTGCTCAAGGGCGCGGCGTCGCAGGCGATCCAGAACATCAACCTGGCGCTCGGTCTGGCGCCGACGGAGGGGCTGGCATGAGCACGCCGATCTGGGCCACGAGCGAGCGGGAGGGGCGGGTCGATGAGGCGATGACCCGGTTCATGGCGGGCGAAGACGTGCGCCTCGATCGCGAGTTGATCGGACACGATGTGACGGCGACGCTGGCGCACGTGCGCGGGCTGGAGCGGCTCGGCCTGATCGGGGCGGAGGAGAGCCTCGCGATCGAGAGGGCGCTGAGCGAACTCCGCGAACTCATCGGGCGCGGGGCGTTCGAGCTTGACGATCGGTACGAGGACGGACACTCCGCGATCGAGGCCTTTCTGGTCGAACGCCTGGGCGAGACGGGCAAGCGGGTCCACCTGGGGCGGAGCCGCAACGATCAGGTGCTCGTGGCAACCCGGTTGTACACGATCGAGGCCCTCGGTCGCCTGGCCGGGCAGAGCCTCGATGGCGCGCGTGCCGCGCTGCGGATGGCGCGGGCGCACGCGATGGATCCGATGCCGGGGTACACCCACCTGCAGCGGGCGACGCCTTCGAGCGTGGGCCTGTGGATGGGGTCGTATGTCGAGGGGTTCTGCGACGCGGCGGCGTTGCTGCACGCGACCTGTGCGTGGCTCAACGCGAGCCCGCTCGGCACCGCGGCGGGGTACGGGGTGAACATCCCGCTCGATCGGACGGGCGTGGCGCAGGAGCTGGGGTTTGATCGCTTGCTGCTCAACCCGATGCACGCGCAGGCGAGCCGCGGCGCGCACGACGTGCAGGCGCTGGGCGCGGCGTGGCAGCTGGCGCAGGTGGTGCGTCGGCTCGGGTGGGACCTGACGCTGTTCGCCTCGGAGGAGTTCGGGTTCGTGACCCTCGGGGACGACGCGTCCACCGGCTCGTCGATCATGCCCAACAAGCGCAACCCGGACGTGGGCGAGTTGCTGCGCGCTTCGGCGTCGGTCGTCGGGGGCGCGATGAGCGAGCTGATGCAGTTGGTGAGCCTGCCGAGCGGGTACCACCGGGATCTGCAGTTGAGCAAAGGGGCGCTGGTGCGCGGGCTCAAGAGCGTGACGCAGGCCTCGGCGCTCGTGCCCCGGGTGCTGGAGGGACTCACGCTGCACACCGATCGGATGCGGGAGAGCATCGGGCCGGGGATGTACGCGACGGACCGGGCGGTGGACCTGGCCGCCGGGGGGATGGCCTTCCGGGACGCCTACCGGGAGGTGAAGGCGTCCCTGGACGGGCTGGGGGAGGGAGACCCGGACGAGAGCCTGCGGGCCCGGGTCAGCCCCGGGGGATGCGGGGCCTTGGGTCTCGAGGAACTGGAAGCCCGGATCGAATCGCTCGCCGGCGGGGCCTAGGGGCGAGTGCCCGCGTGCATATTCAGAAATTTGCTCAGGGTCGGGCTTGACGGGGGACGATGGATGGGTAGGCTTGCCAGCTCGTGGATCCCCTCGGGCGACGAGGATGTCGATGACCCAGCTCAAGACCAAAGCCGCGAAAGTCAAAGACGCCAAGAGCGTCCGGGCGATCCCTGCGGCTTCGATGGTCTGAGCGACACCGGCTCAAACCAGCATCAGAGTCTCAGCCCCCGGACGCGTGCCGGGGGCTGTTCTTTTTGATCCACACCATCACCACACATCACAGACAAGGAGCAACGACATGAGCACGAACACGAGCAACGAGACCCTCAACGCGTCCTGCCCCGAGTGCGAGGGGCTCATCAGCTTCGACCGCCCGCCGCTGAGCGGGCAGATCGCGACCTGCAGCGACTGCGGCGCCGAGCTTGAGGTCATCAGCCGGGACCCGATCAAGCTCGAGCTGGCGCCCGAGGTTGAGGAAGACTGGGGCGAGTAAGCCGGGACTCAGGCGTTTGACCGGGATCGGGCACGAGACAGGAGCCGGGCCATGCGGGTTGTGATGCTGCATTCGAGGGTTCGCGTGGAGGAGCGGATGCTGCTCGACGCGATGGAGCGTCGGGGCGTCGCGTGTGACGTGATCGACGTGCGCAACGAGGTGTTCGATCTCTCGGACGCGGGCAGGTGGGCGGAGGTGGACCTGGTCCTGGACCGGTCGCTGAGCCTGACCAGCTCGCTCGCGGCGGTCCGCATCCTGGAGACGATCGGGGTCCGGTGTGTGAACCCGTCCCGGACCACCGAGATCTGCTCGGACAAGCTGCAGACAAGCCTGGCGCTCGAGCGGGCGGGCGTGCCGACGCCGCGGGTCTGCGTCGGGCTTGGGCAGGAATCGGCGTTGGAGGCGGTCGAGCGGATCGGGTACCCGGCGGTGATCAAGCCGACGGTGGGCTCGTGGGGTCGCCTGGTCTCGCGGGTGAACGACCGCGACAGCGCCGAGGCGGTCATCGAGCACCGGGCGGTGCTCGGCTCGGCGCAGCAGCAGGTCTTCTACATCCAAGAGCACATCGACAAGCCCGGGCGCGACCTGCGGATCTTTGTCGTGGGCGGCGAGGCGATCGCGGGCATCGAGCGGCGCAGCGCTCACTGGCTGACCAACACCGCCCTGGGCGCCACGACCGCGGGTGTGGATGTCTCGGGTGAGATCGGGAAGATCTCGGCCCGGGCCGCGGCGTGCGTGGGCGGGGACATCGTGGCCGTGGATCTGCTCGAGTGCCCGGATCGCGGGCTGCTCGTCAACGAGATCAACCACTCGATGGAGTTTCGCAACAGCGTGGACGCCTCGGGTGTGGATATCCCGGGCCTGGTCATCGAGCACGCCCTCGGGCTTGTTGGCGCCCAGACAGGAGCCCCGGCGTGAGTCTGAGCGCATCGATCATCGGCGGCAGCGGGTACACGGGCGGGGAGTTGCTCCGCCTGCTGGGGGATCACCCGGACGTGGACGTGACCGCGGTCACGAGCCGCAAGCTTGCGGGGCAGCCGATTCACCGGGTGCACCCAAACCTTCGCGGGCGGAGCGAGCTGGTCTTCCGGACGCCCGACGAGGTGGAGGAAAGCGACGTGGTCTTTCTGTGCATGCCGCACGGGAAGGCGGCGGGCGATATCGAACGCTGGCTCGGGCTGGGCAAGAGGGTCATCGACCTCTCGGCGGACTTCCGCCTGCGGACCGGCGCGCAGTACAAGGACTGGTACCGCTGGGACCATCCCAACACGTCGATGCTCGGCGAAGCCGTCTATGGCCTGCCCGAGCTGGAGCGTAAGGCGATCCGGGGCGCCCGGCTCATCTCGGGCGTTGGGTGCAACGCGACGGCGATGAACCTGGCCCTGCTCCCCCTGGCCCGCGCCGGGCTGATCGAACGGGTGATCGCGGACATCAAGGTGGGCTCGAGCGAGGCGGGCGCCGAGCCCAGCGCGGGGAGCCACCACCCGGAACGCTCCGGCGCGGTGCGCTCGTACGCCCTGACCGGGCACCGGCACGCGGCGGAGGTTCACCAGGCGCTGGGCGAGTTCACGCTCGACGTCTCGGTCACCGCGATCGAAATGGTCCGCGGGGCGCTCTGCACGGCCCACGTCATCCCGACTCGCCCCGTCGAGGCCAAAGAACTCTGGAAGCTCTTCCGCGAGGCGTACGCCTCCGAGCCGTTCGTGCGCATCGTGCGTGAGCGTCAGGGGCTGCACCGCCTGCCGGACCCGAACGTGCTGGCGGGGTCGAACTACGCGGACGTGGGGTTCGATGTGGACGAGCGGACGGGCCGGGTCGTGACGCTGTGTGCGATCGACAACCTCGTGAAGGGCGCCGCGGGGAGCGCGGTGCAGGCGATGAACGTGGCGTTGGGACTCGACGAGCGCGCGGGGCTCGGGTTCCCCGGGCTGCACCCGGCCTGAGCCGCTGGGCTGATCAAGGAAAGCGAGCAGAGATGTCGGAACTGATGGTCATCAAGATCGGGGGCGGCGAGGGGATCGAACTCGACGCGGCGCTCACCGAGATCGCCGAGCTTGTGGGCGCCGGCACGCGCGTCGTCCTCGTCCACGGCGGGTCGCACGAGACCAATGTGCTCAGCGAACGCCTCGGACGCCCCCCCACCTTCATCACCAGCCCCAGCGGTCACACGAGCCGACGCACCGACCGCGAGACGCTCGAGATCTTCGAGATGGCCTACTGCGGCAAGGTGAACAAGGGCATCGTCGAGTCACTGCGCCGGCAGGGCGTTGACGCCGTCGGCCTCTCGGGCATCGACGCGGGGATCTGGACGGGCAAGCGCAAGGGCGCCATCCGGGCGGTGGGCGAGGACGGGCGGACGATGATCATCCGCGACGATCTGACGGGGAAGGTCGAGCGCGTGGACGCCGACTTCCTGCGCCTGCTGCTGGACAGCGGGCGGACGCCCGTGCTCACGCCCCCGGCGATGTCCGACGAGGGCGTGGCGATGAACGTGGACGCGGACCGGGCCGCGGCGGCGACGGCGGCGGCGCTGGGCGCCGACGAGCTGCTGCTGCTCTCCAACGTGCCCGGCGTGCTGCGCGATCCGGAGGACCGGGGCTCGCTCATCGAGCGGGTCGCCAGCCTGGACGAGGTCCGGGAGGCGGCCAAGGGGCGCATGAAGAACAAGGTGCTCGGCGCGGAGGAGGCCCTGGCCGGGGGCGTCGCGCGGGTGGTCATCGGATCGGCCTCCGGGGCGAGCCCCATCGCGGACGCCAGGAATGGCGCCGGAACTGTCTTTGAAGGAGCGATCGCGTGAACAGCACAGCCCCCATCCCCGCCGCCCGAGTCTCACGAGAGACGGCCGTTGGCATCCTCTTTGATCTGGTCGCCACCAAGAGCCTGACCGGCCAGGAGGACGACGCTGTAGCGGTCTTCGTGGAGCACGCCGCGGCGATCGGATTCGACGCGCACACCGACGAGGTGGGCAACGGGATCGCGTCGCGCCAGGGGGAGGGGCCGGTCACGCTGGACATCGCGTTGGTGGGGCACATCGACACCGTGCCGGGCGACATCCCGGTGCGGATCGAGGACAACATCCTGCACGGGCGTGGGAGCGTGGACGCGAAGGGGCCGCTCTGCGCGTTCCTCGTGGGGGCGGCGGAGGCGGACCTGCCCCCGGGCGTTCGCGTGCGTGTGGCCGCGGCGCTGGGCGAGGAGGAGGACTCCCCCGGCGCCCAGCACCTGCGCGACACCTGGCGCCCGGACGCGTGTTTCATCGGCGAGCCGAGCGGGTGGAACGGGGTCACGCTGGGGTACAAGGGGCGCCTGGTGGTCGAGGTCGAGGTGACCACGCCCTCCGGGCACAGCGCCGGGGAGGACCGGAGCGCCCCCGACATCGCCCTGGCCTGGTGGCGGGACGCGATGGTCCTGCTCGATCGCCTCAACGCCGATCGGGAGACGACGTTTGACACGTTCGATTCCATCCACGCGACGATCACGGGGATGGGGAGCGAGTCGGACGGGCTGACGGACCGGGCGCGGATGACGTGCAGCTTCCGGGTGCCCGAGTGGATCACACCAGAGGGCCTCGGGCCGGAGTTGCGTGCGCTCTGCCGTGGGGATGAGCGCATTGCGCTCCGGCTCGGGGGCTTTGAGCCGGCGCACCGATCGGACCGCAACGACGCGTGCGTCCGCGCGTTGACCGCGGCGGTGCGGGGCGAGGGGGCCCGTCCCCATCCGAAGCTCAAGACCGGGACCTGCGACATGAACGTGGTGGCGCGGACGTGGCGTTGCCCGATCGCGGCCTACGGGCCGGGGGACAGCGGGCTGGACCATTCGCCGGTCGAGCACCTGGACCTGGACGAGTACGCCCGCTCCATCCGCGTCGTGCGTGGGGCGGTCGAGCGTCTGGCGCGGGAGATGCTGGAGACGCGCGGGCTCGGGGCCTCGGCCTAGGCCGCCCGCCCGAACTTGGCGACGGTGTCCGTGACGCGCTTGGCGAGCTGGTCGGCGGTGAACGGCTTGACGAGGTAGTTGCTGGCGCCGGCTTGCACGGCCCGGATCACGCACGACTTCTCCGCCTCGGTCGTGATCATGATCACCGGGGTCCTGGCGCCCGTCGCCCGGTAGGCGGTCAGGAACTCGAAGCCCGACATGTTGGGCATGTTCCAGTCCAGCAGGATGAGATCGGGCTTGAACACCGCGATCTTGGCGAGCGCGTCCTCCCCGTCGCTGGCGGTCTCGATGTCGTGCCCCCCCACCTTTCTGAGCGTGGAGGAGATGATCATCCGCATCGTGTTGGAATCGTCAACGATCAGCGTTCTCACGGGACGGTCCCTCTGGTTCAGGCGGCCTGCGCGGACTGGGCGGAGCCGGAGTTGATGCAGACGGCGAGATCGAACTCCCCGAAGGGGCTCCGGCAGGGGATGCGCACGCAGGTGGCCATGCGCGGACGCTGCACGGTGTAATCGGTCCCGATCACGACCGACGGGCAGCTGATGGAGATGTCTTCCCCCTCCATTCGCGCCTTGGCGCCGCCGGTGATGATGTTCGCCAGCTCGCCGATCGCGTCGGCGAAGTTGTCGTCATCGAGTCCGACGGGCATGCCCACGAAGGCCTCGACCGCCGCGAGGGCCGTCTCGGTCGGGAAGCCGACCACCACCGACCCGACGATCTCACCCGAGAGCCCGATGATGCCGGAGATGTCGTGATGCTTGGCGTCGCGCGGCTGCATCTCCGGCTTGCCGAACTCAACGGTGGACGAGAGCATCGTGGAGAAGAGGTGGGCGGTGGACTCCAGGAAGCATCGGATCTGCTGGGCGTTCATGTCGGGTCCTGCTCGCCATGACCGAAGACCGAGGTCCGTCCGGCAAGGTGCGATGGGCGAAGGTGGTAGATCGGCGCCGCGGGTCCCGGACTTTGGCCGCGACTCCTGATCCGGGGCGCCCGGGACCCCTCCCGAAAACGGCCCGTGGCGAACTCGCTTGCCCGGTCAAATTCCCCCAGATCCCCCCGAATCCAGGCGAATCCACCCGTTCCGCAGGCCCGAGAAAGACCCCTTGCACGACCCCCTCCGGGCGATGCGCCGCACTTCATGAGTGCGAATGCAGGCCGGAAGGTGTGGCACCGATATCCGCGGCGCCGGCGCTTGCGTCCTGGGCGCCCGCTCGATCAATCGAAGAGGAACCACGTTGAGTCTGTCCACACGCATCGACGCGATCGCCAGATCCGCTGCGCGCACGGACGCGGACAGTCCCCCGGGCCTGGTCGCGCTGCGCGACGCGCTGACGTCGATCCAGGACCTCGAAGAGATCACCTCGCACGACGGGGCGAGAACGATGCTCGGCGAGGCCATCAAGGCGCTCGAGCACGTCGTGCTGCGTGACACGGATTCACCCGAGACGGAACTGGCCAAGGTCCACGACACGATCGACTTCCTCCAGGACCTGGTCGAAGCGACGGCGAGCGGGCTGAACGCCCCCGAGCCCCCCCGTGGCCCCGGTTGGTCGGGCGAGGTCGATCCCGAGCTGTTCAGCGCCTGGGTCTCTTCGAGCGAAGACACCCTCAACGAGATCGAAGCGCAGGTCCTGGCCCTGGTCTCGAAGGAGAACGGCGCCGATGCGGTGGACGAGATCAGGCGACGCATCCACACCATCAAGGGTGAGTGCGGCGTGGTCTCGGCGCACTCGATGCAGGCTCTCTTCCACGAGGCGGAGAGCGCCATCGATCGTGCCTCCGAGGCGGGCGAGCGGTTCCCCACCGATGAGATCCTTGAACTCGTGGACTGGAGCCGCCGGCAGCTTGAGCGGGCCACCCCCGAATCTCCGTCCAACGACGAGGGCCACGACGCCCTGCTCGCTCGCCTGCGCGAGTGCGGCGCCGGCGGGGCTTCAACCAAGGCCGCCCCCCAGACCGACGCCCCGGGCGAGGCGCTCCCCGAGCCCGCGGACTCGACGACGCCCAGCACCCCCGACGATCTTCCCGCCCCGGGCGGCGTCCCGGCTCAGCCCGCGGACCGGACCGGGCATGACGCAGACGCAGAAGTTCAGACCGGCGCGGCGGACGCGCGGGTGGAGTTGGTCACCGAGGACGACGAGCTGCTCGCCGAGTTCATCAGCGAGTCTCGTGAGCACATCGGCGCCGCGGAAGCGGCGTTGCTGGCGCTCGAGGCCAGCCCGAAGAACCCGGAACTGATCAATACCGTCTTCAGGGCGTTCCACACCATCAAGGGGGTTGCGGGCTTCCTCAACCTGACCCCGATCGTTGATCTGGCGCACAAGGTGGAGTTCCTCCTGGACGCGGCCCGCAACGGCCTCACCCGGATCGACGCCGGATTCCTCGGCCTGACGCTTGAGTCGTGTGACCTGCTCTCCTCGCTCATTGACTCGCTGGAAGGGGGAACGCCCCCTCGGGTCGCGCTCTACGACGACCTCTCCCGGCGTCTCGACGCCGTGCTGGCCGGCTCACCGACGGAAGACGACGCGCACACCCGGGCGTCCGCGCCGGCGCCCGACTCCGGAACCCCGGATGCGCCCCCCGCCGCTCCGATGGCGCCCGCCCCTCTGGGCTCCGGTCGACGAATGGGGCAGACCGTCAAGGTGAACACCCGGCGCCTTGACGCGCTGGTGGACATGGTGGGCGAGCTGGTCATCGGGCACCAGATGGTGGTGCAGGATCCCCTGATCGAGGATCTCACCGAGCAGCGGACCAAACGCAACCTGGTGCACGTGGGCAAGATCATCCGGGACCTCCAGGAGGTGGCGATGTCGCTCCGGATGGTGACGGTCAGCGGCGCCTTCCAGAAGATGACGCGCCTGGTCCGCGACCTGTCGGCCAAGAGCGGGAAGACCATCAACCTCCGGGTTGAGGGGGAAGAGACGGAGCTGGACCGGAACGTGGTTGAGGAGATCGGCGACCCGCTCGTCCACATGATCCGCAACGCGTGCGATCACGGGATCGAAGGCCCGGAGGAACGAGCGCTGGCCGGGAAGGCGCCCGAGGGCAACCTGACCCTCCGCGCGTTCCACAAGGGCGGGGCGATCATCATCGAGGTGGAGGACGACGGACGCGGACTGGAGCGGGACAAGATCCTCGCCAAGGCCATCGAACGCGGCATCGTCGCCTCCGAGCGCGAGGGCGCCGAGATGAGCGACCGCGAGGTCCATCAGCTCATCTTCGCGCCGGGGTTCTCCACCGCGGACCGGGTCACGAACGTCTCCGGGCGGGGCGTGGGCATGGACGTGGTGCGTCGGAACATCCAGGCGCTGCGTGGCAAGGTCGAGATCCGTTCCACGCCGGGGCGGGGGTCCACGTTCATCCTCAGCCTGCCGCTGACGATGGCGATCATCGACGGCATGGTGATCCGGTGCGGCGCCCAGCGGTACGTGCTCCCCACGCTCTCGATCGAGCAGAGCTTCCGACCGGACCCGAGCGAGATCAACACGGTCATGGGACGCGGCGAGGCCATCATGGTTCGTGGATCGTTGCTGCCCATCTACCGGCTCAGCGGCCTCTTTGCGATCGAGGAGGCGCCCGGGCGCCCCGAGCATCGCCTGCTCGTTGTGCTCGAGGCGAGTGGCTCGCGCTGCTGCCTTGAGGTGGACGAGTTGCTCGGCCAGCAGCAGGTCGTGATCAAGACCCTCGGCAAGGGCATCGGGCGTCTCCGGGGCGTCTCCGGCGGCGCCATCCTCGGTGACGGACGCGTCGCCCCCATCATCGACGTCGTCGGTCTGCTCGCGCAGGCCCAGGGCATCCCCGCGGAGGCCGACCCGGCCCAGGACAACTCGTAGGAGCTTGAGATGACCAACACGTCCAACACCCACGCCCGAACAGGCGCCACCGGGCCGAGCAGGGCCGACACCAACGAGGACAAGTTCCTGACCTTCCGGCTCGGGCGAGAGGAGTACGGCGTCGAGATCCTCCGCGTCCGCGAGATCATCGGGCTCATCGACATCACCCCGCTGCCGCGCACGCCGGACTACGTGAAGGGGGTGATCAACCTGCGGGGCAAGATCATCCCCGTCATCGAGCTGCGGACCAAGTTCGGCCTTCCCCCGGTGGCGTACACCGAGGCGACCTGTGTGATCGTGATGGACGTCGAGGACCTGGAGAGCGCCGAGCAACTCCAGATGGGCGTCATCGTGGACACGGTGAGCGAGGTGATGGACATCCGCGAGGATCTGATCGAGCCGGCGCCCCGGTTCGGCTCCGCCGCGAGCGCGGAGTCGATCATGGGCATGGGGAAGGTGGAGACGGGGGATACGACCAAGGTCGTGATCCTGCTCAACATCGACCGGGTGCTCTCGGGCGCCGACTCGAAATCCATCCAGGCGGACGCCGACACGCCCGTGCCCAGCCAGAACCCCGAATCCCGTTCCGCCGCCTGACCCCGAACACCACCGCCGAGACACAGCGACTCACGCGAGGACCCAGCCATGAGCAACGCCCCCAGCCAGACCATCACGACCGACCAGGCCCAGGCCCTTCACTTCACGAACGCGATCACCCAGACCCAGGCGGTGATCGAGTTCGAGCTTGACGGGACGATCATCACCGCCAACGACAGATTCTGTGAGGCGTTCGGCTACCGCCTGGAGGAGATTCAGGGGCAGCACCACCGGATGTTCCTCGACGGAGCCGAAGCGGCCAGCCCCGGCTACCGCGCGTTCTGGACGGACCTTGGCGCGGGTCACTCACGGGAAGGCGAGTTCCGCCGGATCACCCGGAGCGGCGAGGAGATCTGGATGCAGGCGTCGTACCACGCCGTCACGGACGACCAGGGCAAGCCGTACAAGATCGTCAAGGTGGCCTCCGACATCACCGCGCACAAGAAGGCGGTCCTGGAATCCGAGGAGCAGGCCCGCGAGGTCGCCAACCAGATCAACGGCCTGAGCGCCTCGCAAGCGATGATCGAGTTTGATCTTCTGGGCAACGTGATCGACGCCAACGAGAACTTCTGCAAGCTGTTCGGCTACCGGCTGGAAGAGATCCGGGGCCAGCACCACCGGATGTTCTGCACGCCCGAGTACGCGGCGAGCCCCGAGTACCGCGCGTTCTGGGCGGACCTGGGCGCCGGCCGGTTCCAGGCGGGCGAGTTCCGCCGTGTGACCCGGAACGGCGCCAACCTGTGGATTCTCGCCTCGTACAACCCCATCCTGGACGAGACCGGCGGGGCGTACAAGGTCGTCAAGCTCGCCTCGGACATCACGGCGCAGAAGCTTCGCGTTCTCGAGAGTGAAGCCGAAGCCCAGAAGGTCAACGAGATGATGCGCCAGCTCCCGCTGAACGTCATGCTCGTGGACAAGGACCTCAAGCTGACCTACATGAACGACTCCTCCAGGGACACCCTGCGGACCCTCGAGCACAGCCTCCCGGTCGGCGTGGACAACATGATCGGCACCTGCATCGATGTGTTCCACAAGGACCCGTCCGTGCAGCGTCGCATTCTGGGTGACCCGAAACGCTACCTGCCGCACAAGGCCGAGTTCGTCATCGGGGGCCAGGACGTCGAGCTGCAGGCCGACGGCGTCTACGACAAGAACGGCGAGTTCCTCGGTTGCATGGCCAGCTGGTCGGTGATCACGGAAAAAAAGCGGCTCGAGCGCGAGGCGCAGGAGGCCCGCGAGCGGGACCGCGAGCAGGCCACGAGATTGGGGCAGTTGCTCGAGGAGGTCGGCGCCGGCGCTGACCAGATCGACACCGGCGCCCAGCAGATCGCCAGCGCCAGCCAGTCCCTCTCCGAGGGCGCGTCACAGCAGGCCTCGAGCCTCGAGGAGATCAGCTCCTCGCTGGAACAGATGTCGAGCATGACCGAGCGGAACGCGGACAACTGCCGCCAGGCCGCCACCCTCAGCGAGGAGTGCATGCGCTCGGGCGACAAGGGGCAGTCGGAGATGGGCGAGATGTCCGACGCCATGAGTGAGATCAAGACCTCCAGCGCGGAGATCTCGAAGATCATCAAGGTGATCGATGAGATCGCGTTTCAGACGAACCTGCTCGCCCTGAACGCGGCGGTTGAGGCCGCACGGGCGGGCGAGGCGGGCAAGGGCTTTGCCGTGGTCGCCGAGGAGGTCCGAAACCTCGCGATGCGGAGCGCCGAGGCGGCCAAGAACACCTCGGCGATGATCGAGGAGTCCACCAAGCGTGCCGACAACGGCGTGAGCATCGCCCGACGGGTGGGCGAGGCGTTGGAGGAGATCGTTTCCAACACCCAGAAGGTCAGCTCGCTCGTCGGGGAGATCTCCGCCGCCAGCCAGGAGCAGGCCGAGGGGATCCGCCAGATCAACCAGGGCGTGAGCGACCTGGACCGCGTCACCCAGCAGAACGCGGGGAACTCGGAGGAGCTGGCTTCCAACGCCGAGCAGACCGCCGCGCAGGTCAGCTCCCTCCGTGAACTGGTCAACCGGTTCACCGGCAAGCAGACCGGGGCCGGCGCCGCCCGACCGGGCGGGGGGCCCGACGCCACACCCGCGTCCTCGACGACCACGCGGGCCCACGGGCGGAACGCCTGCCCGGAGAACCTGATCCCGTTCGACGACGACGCGCTCGAGACGTTCTGATCGATCGATCCCGTCGCCGCCCCGAGAGGGGCGGCGGCGTCTTTCGCACCGAACCGAGGTCACCCGTGCCCGCAACGCTCACCCAGAAACAGTTCGACACCATCGCCGCGATCGCGCGCGCCAGGTGGGGGCTGCACTTCGGCGAGAACAAGCGGACGCTGGTGCAGAACCGGCTGAGCAAGTTCCTGCTCCGCTCCCCGTACGAATCCGTCGAGCACTACCTCCGGCGCCTCAACGGGTCCCCCACCGACGAGGACCTGCTCACCTTCTTCGATCTGCTCTCCACGAACACCACCTCGTTCTTCAGGGAAATGAACCACTTCCAGCATCTGGAAAGGGTGGTCTACCCCCGCCTGGCCGGTGCTCGCCCCGATCGGAACCTGCGGATCTGGTCCGCGGCCTGCTCGTCCGGCGCCGAGCCGTACAGCCTGGCCATTCACCTGCACGAGACGTTCAGGCGGCTCTCCGCCTGGAACGTCCGCATACTCGGCACCGACCTCTCCCGCTCTTCGATCGACATCGCCCGGCGCGGGGTCTACCCCGGAAACGCCATCTCGGACCTGCCCGAGATCACGATCAGGAAGCACTTTCATCGCGTGGGATCCGGGCCGGACGCCCTGCATCAGGTGAAGCCTCACATCCGATCGATGGTCAGCGTTCAACCCCTCAACCTCATGGACCGATGGCCCATGAAGGGCCCGTTCGACATCATCTTTCTCCGGAACGTCATGATCTATTTCGACCTCGAAGTTCGCACACGACTGATCCGTCGGGTGCGTGACATCCTCGCCCCGGACGGCGTCCTGTTCATCGGGAGCGCCGAAACGCTCTCGGGCATGGACGTCGGCTTCAAGACCGAAATCCCCAGCGCCTACACAAGGACCAACGGATGAGTCAAACCACCGAGGTCATCCATCCCGCCCGGGCTGATGCGAGGGGAGGGATCACGGTCGGCGTTGCGGACATCGCGCTGAGCAACGATCCCAACGCCACGCTCATCACCTACGCCCTCGGGTCCTGCATCGGCGTCACGGTGTACGACCCGATCGCGAAGGTCGGCGGCCTGCTCCACTTCATGCTCCCCTTCTCCAGGGTCAACCCCGCGAAGGCGCAGCAGCGCCCCGCGATGTTCGGTGATACCGGCATCCCCCTCCTGTTCCGCTCCGCCTACGAGCTGGGCGCCCGAAAGGAACGCCTGATCGTCTGCGCCGCCGGGGGCGCCGAGATCCTCAACGACGAGGGCCACTTCCGCGTGGGCTCACGAAACCGAACGATGCTCCGCAAGCTCTTCTGGAAGAACAACATCCTGCTCGACGCGGACGAAACCGGCGGCAACATCAGCAGGACCCTCTCCATGCCCATCGGTACCGGAACGGTCAGCATCCGCAACCGAGGGAAGGAGAAAACCCTGTGGGCAGCGTAAACACACTGATCGACCGCTGCGTGGACCTCTCCCCGTCGCCCGTGATCATCGCACGCCTCTCGGCGATGATCAGCGCCGGGGACTACGACTCCTCCGAGGTCCAGCGGATCGTCATGACCGATGAGTCGCTCAGCGCCGCGGTCCTGCGCACCGCGAACTCCGCCGCCTTCGGCGTCCCGGGCCGCGTCTTCGATCTTCGAGACGGCATCGTCCGGCTCGGCTCCTCCACCCTCCGACGCATCGTCATGCAGCAGGAGTCCCGCCGGCTCTTCGCCGACGCCGGCAGCGCGTACGGCCTGCGCCGCCAGGACCTCTGGCGAGCTTCGGTCGGCGGCGCCCTCGGCGCGGAACTGCTCGCCGAGTCGAGCGGGGCCTGCGAACCCGGGGTGGCGTACGTCGGCGGGCTGCTCCGAGATATCGGGAAGCTCGCGGTGGACGTCGCCCTCGGACCCCAGGCCTTCCAAGTCACGGACCCGGACCCGACCCCGCAGCGCGGCTTCACGGAGCGGGAGCGTCTGCGCCTCGGCGTGGACCATGCCCAGCTCGGCGCCGCACTCGGCGCTCGCTGGGGCCTGCCCGAACGCATCTGCAACGCCATCCGGTTTCATCACGACCCGCCCGCGCCCGGCGAAGACGGGGCGGACCGGCTGACCGACATCGTCCACGCCGCGGACTTTGTCTGCCTCTGGGCGGGCCTGGGCGTGGGCGACGACGGCCTGGAGTACACGCTCGCCGAGCACGTCCGAGCCTCGCTCGGGTTCGGGCGAGCCACCGCCGAGCAGGAGATCGTGGAGACGACCAGTCGGTTCCGAGACCTCGAGGACTCGATCACCGGACGACCGCAGCGAGGAGCCGCCTGATGCATTGCAATGTTCTGATCGTTGATGATTCCGCCATCCTGCGCACCGCGATCAAGAAGGTCGTCAAGCTGGCCGGCGTGGATGAGAACCGCATCCATGAGGCGGGCAACGGGCAGGAGGCCCTCGATGTGCTCGAGACGGTCTGGATCGACCTGGTCCTTCTTGATCTGAACATGCCCGTGATGGACGGCGAACAGTTCGCGGTCGAGCTTCGCTCCCGGGGCGAGCTGAGCGACGTGCGCGTCGTGATCGTGAGCACCGAGACCAACCGGGCCCGCCTCGACCGGATCTGCGCCCTGGGCATCTCCGACGCGCTCCGCAAGCCCTTCGAACCGGAAGACCTCTGCCGCGTCATCACCGAAACCATGGGGGCCGCCTCATGATTGTCTTCACCAGCGACACCCTCGAACGGATCACCATCGACGCGTTGGAGCGAACGGCCTTCGTGCTCGTCGATCCCTGCGCCCCGGACGCCACCATCGCCCCCACCCACTTCGCCCAGGTCCGGCTCTCCGGCCCGGCGAACGGAGCGTTGATTGTCGGCGCCAGCGACGGATTCCTCCGGGAACTCGCCTCGAGCCTGCTCGGCATCAACCCCGAGGACATCGAGGTCGAGTCCGAGGGTCTCGACGCCATCCGCGAGTTGGCCAACATCCTCGGCGGCTCGGTGCTCCACGACATCGGCGGGCAGCAGTCCGAGTTCTCCCTCGGCCTCCCCACCATGGTCGACGCCATGGCTGAATCGGATAGCGCCACCTGCTGGTTCGTGTGCGAGGGCGAGTCCCTGACCGTCTCGTGCCACGGCCTGAAACGGAACTGCATCGGGCGGATCGCCTGATCGGCGCCCCACGCGAGCGGGAGGGACGGATGACGCAACCAGATGTCGGCGTGCTCATCATCGACGATTCCGCGATCGTGCGCCAGGCCCTCACCGAGCAGCTCAACCGGCAACCAGGCATCACGGTCCTCGGCGCCGCGCCGGATCCATACGTCGGACGCGACATGATCGCCAAGCTCAAGCCCGACATCCTCACCCTCGACATCGAGATGCCGAGGATGGACGGGCTGACCTTCCTTCGCAAGCTCATGCGGTACCACCCGATCCCGACGGTCATCGTCAGCTCGCTCACCCAGAAAGGGTGCGCCACCGCGGTCGCCTGCCTGGAGGCGGGGGCGATCGACGTGCTTGCCAAGCCGGGCGCGGCGTACTCCGTCGGCAACCTCGCCACCGAACTGGCCCGGATCATCCGCGACGCCAGGCACGTGGACATCACCAAGCGCGCCGCCATCGCCACAGAAAACACCGCCGCCGACACCGCCCGGCTCTCCCTCGGCGCCGCGCACGAGACCACCGACAAGATCATCGCCATCGGCGCCTCCACCGGGGGAACCGACGCGCTCCGGCGAGTCCTCACCCCGCTCCCCCGCACCTGCCCGGGCATCGTGATGACCCAGCACATGCCCGCCGGGTTCACCAGCTCCTTCGCCGCCCGCCTCGACGAGTCCTCGGAGCTGGAGGTCATCGAAGCCCGCGACGGCGACTCGGTCCTCCCCGGACGCGCCCTCCTCGCGCCGGGAGACAAGCACCTTCGCCTGGTCAGAGACGGCGCGCGGTACCGCGTCCAGGTCTCCCGCGGGCCACGCGTCTGCCGACACCGCCCCTCCGTGGAGGTCCTCTTCGAATCGGTCGCCGAGATCGCCGGACGCAACGCCCTGGGCATCATCCTCACGGGCATGGGAGACGACGGCGCCACCGGGCTCAAGACCATGCGCGACGCCGGCAGCGTGACCATCGCCCAGGACGAGGCGAGCTGCGTGGTCTTCGGCATGCCCCGCGTCGCCATCGACCGGGGCGCCGCCTGCCATGTCACCCACCTGGATCAGATCGCCGACCAGATCATCCGCTTCACGCAGGGCAAGCTCCGGGCGACCATCCAGAACGCCGCGGCGTAGGAGACGCCACCGAGCGCAAGCTCCGTGCTCAGCCCCCCACCGCCCCCCGAAGGTCCACATCCTCGCGCAGCTTCCCCGGCGCCTTCGGGTTCTGGGCCGACGCGACCGACGCGAGCGGACGCCCATGCTCCGGGTGGACCAGATCCGGCGCCAACTCCAGCAGCAGCGGCGCGAGGAACCCCGCCTCCAGGATTTCCGGGCGCGGGATCGACACCCCCCCCGTCCGCACGATCTCGTCCCCCCGCGTGCACAGGTCGATGTCGATCGGAACCTGACCCGACGCTCCCGCGTCATCGTCGCGCCCCAACTCACGCTCGATCTGCTTGAATCGACGCACCAAAGCGCCCGCGGGCAGGGGCGTCTCGAGCGCCAACGCCGCGTTCAGGTAGTCCGGACCGGCCCGTCCCCCGGCCGGCGGCGTCTGGTAGACGCGTGTGACCCGGGACACCCGTCCGATCCCCGCGATCGCCTCCGCCGCCCGTGGGAGATTCTCCTCCGCCCCCGCGTTCGACCCGAGGCTTACCAAGGCTGTGCGATCCATCGACCCCGCGAGGCGACGCGCCTCCACGCCGATGAGGCGAGCCCGCGGGTCCGCCCGCGGCTTGGCGACGGAAACGACAACCTCCTCCACCCCGGGGTACGACAGGCATATCCCCGCCAGATCGAGCACGAGAGCCTCGACGGTGTGCCTCTCGATCGTCTCGGCGTGATGGAGCATCTCCCGGGAGACCTCGGCGTAGTTGACCCCGTGCCGGACCTCATCGGTCGCGGCGACACGGGCGAAATCCACCCGGAGCGAGGCGTCGATGATGATCTCCTGGGTTCGCTCACGCTCCCACGCGTGCAGCCCGACGATGCCGAACGCCGTCAGCCGTTCGATCCGGATCCAATCGCCCGCGTGTGGAGTCTGTGTCATCGTGCGGGATCGTAAGCCGAGCCGCCCGAGGCGACCATGCCGATCCCCGCTCCACCCCCGCGAGGCGCCTGTCAACACGGAAAAACCCGGACCGCCCCGGCAAGGGCGGCCCGAGCAACACGTCCTTACGGACAGCCGGCTCCGAACGCCGCGAGGAACGCCACGACGTCGGAGAAATCCCAGACCCCGAACGGGGGCGCCAGATCCGCGCCGGGCAACGACGAGCCGAACCAGGTCAGGAAGGAGACCACATCGGAGAAGTCCAGTTCCCCGTACGGCTCGGCAAGGTCCGCCTCGTTGCACGCCGTCCGCACACGCACGATCACGCGGTCCGACTCGTACAGGATCTCCGCGTTCGCATCGGTGATGTTCACGCTGTCGAACGTCCCGATCACACTCCCCGTCTCCGTGCGCAGGAGCATGTACTCGGCGCCGGGCGAGGGCGTGAAGAACTCGAAGTCAACCTCCAGATGACCCGCCAGCTCCGCGTCCCCCGTCGCCACCCGGATCGAGTTGTGGGCCCCGGGATAGCGTTGGAACTCGAGCACGGCGTCCCCGCTCGACGTGTACCCGTCCTCGATGACCAGCTCACTGAGCTGCCCGCCGCGTCCGATGAGGCCGCGGTTGTCCAGACCACCCTGGATGAGGCCGGGCCCCTGGATCTCGCCGGTGTTGACCAGATCTCCGCCCGTCGTGACGACGACGCCCTGATCAAGAAAGATCGTTCCCTGGTTGTCGATGCCAACCGGGCTGGAAGTGAGCAGGGTCGCCGTGAACATCTCCCCATCCGAGTCCACATTGATCTGACCTCGGTTGACGATAAAGCCACTGGAGTTGATGGCCGCGAAGTTGAGGATGTCCACGACCCCATCGTTGGTGAGGTCCATCACAAAGGCCCCCGCCATCCCCGTGGTCGAGGTCAGCGTCCCGTTGTTCTGAAACGCGCCGGTCAAACGAAAGTCCACCGGGAAGGTGACGTAGGGGCCCGAGAGGATGACCGCGCCCGTGCCGAAGACGAAGCTGCCGTCGTTGACCAGACTTGAGATGCGGACGTCGGGCGAGTTCCCCAGTCGGAACTCGGCGCCCGCGTGGTTCTGCAACGTCCCGACGGCCGTAATGCCGCCGAAGATCCGAGTATCCATGTAGCTGGTGAACGTCCCCACGGAGGCGGTCCCGAAGTCAGGGCCTGTGATCTGAAAGATGGAGTTGTTCGTCGCAGGTGAGTCCACGATGACCGAGGTCGCCGTGAGCGATCCACCCCGCTGGATGTACTGGCCCGTGTCCGCGGCGCCGATCGTCATCACCTCCGTGCTGAGCGACCCACTGGTGAGATTTACCACCCCCAGGGAGTTGTTGACCGAGGACATCACAATGTCCTCGCACACCACGTCGCCCCCGTCAATGACGAGCAACCCATCCCCCGTGTTCCCGACGCCCAGATGGATATCCCCAGCGATCACCGCCATGCCACCGGTGCACCACCACTCGGCGCTGTCGGCGCCACTCAACTCACCGATGGTCACGCCGCCCGCGGTGAAGACACCCCCGAACTGGTTGAGAAGGGCTGAGCCCTCGATGCCGAGACGCACGCTGGTCGCGTCAAGACTCCCGGTTGAGAGGTTGATCGTGGCGTCCGCCCCCGGCCCCTCGCCCACATACAGCGTCCCGCACGTGACATCCGCGCCATCGATCGTGAACGTCGCGTCCCCGAACACCGGAGCCACCTGCAGGAAGCCCCCCACGTCGAGCGTGCCCCCGCTGTGGATCGATGAACTGGGGGGGAAGCTCGGCCGCGTCCCGATGGTGTAGCTCTGGACATCGATATCGCCCCCCGTCTGGGTGAGCGAGCCGCGCCCATCAGCGCCGACGCGAATCGTGTTCCCCAGCACCGTGCCGTCCGTCACGTCCACGTGCCCCACGCCGGGGTTCCCAAGCCCGAAGGAGACGTTCATCTCCCCGAACTCGAAAAGGTTCCCCCCGATGATCGCGTTCCCCTCGCCCCCGTTCATCCCCACCGCGACGGCCGACGTCACCAGCAGATCCGCAACGTCCCGGGTCTCCAGCACGCCCTCGCCCCCCGCGTCCCGACCGACAAGCATCTCGCCGGCGATAAACGATCCCCCGCTCATGATGAACTCACAGTCGTCGGCCCCCGACCCGATCGTCATCCGATCGGCGCTCCACGGGGAGGAGGTCTGGAGGATCGAGGTCGTCCCCTGGGAGACCCCCGAGAGCGTGACCTCCCCGAAATGCGGGTTCGCGATCCCTGCGCCCTCAAAGAAGCAGATGCCCCGACTGTCGAAGAACACATCATCATCGGTCTGCGGCAGCCCCCCACCGACGCTCCCCCCGGACGTGAGCGACCAGTTCCCCGTGTCGTTCCAAACGCCGATGATCGGCTCGATCCAGAATCGGTCGGACGCAGCGGCGCTGGTCGCCAAACCCGCCGCAACGGCGAGCGCGAGAACTCGTGACTGAGCGAGCATGGTGAAACCTCCAGGTATCGGACGTGTCATGGGTGCGGGAGCGCCCCGCCCCTGCCCCGTCTCAGCGCCACACCGCCCGCGATTTCTCGTTCTGGGGAAAAAATCGCCCATTACCCCCGACCTTCCATCCTTCAAATCACCGCATCCGTTGATCTCCCAGCCATTTGCAGCGATCATTCACCCTTGCCCTGGATCACCACGACCATCCTGCTCGACCGCCTCAGCGAGGCGCAAGATTCAGCGTGGGAAGAACTTGCCTCCCACTTCCGGGGCCCGGTCCTCGCCTTCGCCCTCCGCCTCGGTCTGAGCCACCCCGCCGCCGAGGACGTCGTCCAGTCCACCATGCTCGCCTTCCTCCGCGCCTACCGGGAGGGGCGGTACGACAAGCAGCGCGGGCGACTCAGTTCCTGGCTCTTCGGCATCGCCTACCGGGAGGCCCTGCGTTCCATCCGCGAGGGCGCCCGGGAGCGCCAGGCCCCCGGCCCGGCGGGGCGGACCACCTTCTTCTCCGGGCGTCCCGACGATGATCTGGCCAAACAGAGCTGGGCCGACGAGTGGGAACGCCACGTCCTGGATCGGTGCATGGAGCAGGCCCGGGCCGAGGTCGAGCCGCGCACCTTCGAGGCCTTCGAACTCGCCGCGATCCGAGACGTCCCGGCCGACCAGATCGCCGACGAGCTTGGCATGACCCGCAACGCCGTCTTCATCGCCAAGCACCGCGTGCTCAAGCGCATCGCCAATCTGCGACGCGAGTATGAGCCGGAGGCCGTCACCCCGTGAACACAGACGACCTGGAACGCCTCGAGCTTTACCTGGCCGACGCCCTCGACGAGCATGAACGCCGGGAGCTGGAGGAACGTCTCGCCTCGGACGTCACGCTCAGCGCGCTGCTCGAGGATGTGCGCGACGCGACCGAACTCGCCTCCCGCCTCCGCGACACCCGCGTCCCCGCGACGGAGTCTCTCGCCCCGACAATCGAGGGGTACGACATCCACCGTGAGATCCACCGAGGCGGTCAGGGCGTGGTCTACAGCGCCACCCAGCGATCCACCGGGCGACGCGTCGCCGTCAAGGTCCTCCTCGACGCCCGCACTTCGTCCCGCAAGCAACTCCAGCGCCTCGAGCGCGAGATCGAACTCGCCGCCAGTGTGAGTCACCCCGGGGTGGTCACCGTCTTCGATCGCGCCACCACCGACGACCACCGGCCGGCCCTGGTCATGGAACTCATCGACGGGCGCCCCCTCGACGTCTTCGTCCGGGACGAACAGCTCGGCGTCCGCGACATCCTCCTGCTCATCTCTCAGATCGCCGAGATCGTCAGCGCCGCCCACCAGCGCGGCGTCCTCCACCGCGATCTCAAACCCTCCAACATCCTCATCGACTCGGAGCGACGCCCCCGCGTCCTCGACTTCGGTCTCGCCAAGGCCCTCGAGCCCGACGCCGCCCGTTCCCTCGTCACCCAGGAGGGCGAGTTCATGGGCACCCTGGCCTACGCCGCCCCCGAGCAGGTCGAACGCGGCGCCATCGCCGCCGACGTCCGGTCCGACGTCTACGCCCTCGGCGCCATGCTCGCCGAAGCCCTCACCGGTGAACTCCCCCTCGATGTCTCCGGCCCCATCGCCAGCGTGATCGAGCGCATCCGCAACACGCCCCCGACCCGGCCCTCCGCACTCCGCCCGGGCCTCGATCCCGACATCGACACCATCGCGCTCACCGCCATGGCCAAGGATCCCGCCCGCCGGTACCAGTCCGCCGCCGCCTTCGCCGCCGATCTCGCCCGCTATCTCGCCGACGAGCCCATCCTCGCCCGCGAGGACTCGGCGATCTACCAACTGCGCAAGTTCGCCAAGCGTCACCGCGCCCTCGTGACCGCCGCGTGCATTGTGCTCTTCGCCCTGCTCACGGTCACCGGCGTCGTCAGTGTCGCCCTGGTGCGCACCAACGCCGCGAACGCGCGGGCGGAGCTGGCCCGCCAGGGCGCCCAGGTCGAGGCCGACAAGCAGGGACGGATGAACGCCTTCCTGCGCCGGATGCTCACCGCCGTCGAGCCGGGCAACGCCGGGCCGGATCTGAGCGTCGTGGAACTCCTCGAAAGCGTCGAGGACCGGATCGAGTCGGAGTTCGCCGACTACCCCGACCTGCGCGCACAGCTCCACTCCACCATGGGGCAGACCTACTGGCGACTCGGACAGCCCGAACCCGCGGCACGCCATGAACGCCTCGCCATCGACCTGCTCGAATCCCTCGGCGACAAGGCGCCCCCCGGCGATCTCCCCGCGGCCCTCTCCGCGCTCGGATCGATCGAGCAGACCCTCGGGCGTCTCGAGCAATCCGAGGCGTTGCACCGCCGGGCGGTCGATCTCTGGGAGCAGACCGACCTTCCCGACGACGCCCGCCGACACCGGGCCCGCATCAACCTCGCCGCCCTCATGAGCGCCACGGGGCGTGCCGACGAGGCCGAGCGTCTCTACCGCGCCGTGCTCGAAGACCTCACCGATCCCGACGACGAGTCACGCATCCTCCGCGCCCAGACACTCGTCTCCCTCGGCGCCCTGCTCCACCCCCTCGAACGCCACGCCGACGCGATGAACGCCTACGACGAGGCCCTCCCCATCCTCCGCCAGCTCCGGGGCGACGAACACCCCGACACCCTCGCCTGCCTGACCAACAGCGCCGAGGTCCTCGTCTCCCTCGGTGAGCACGACCGCGCCGAACGCATCATGCAGGAGATGATCGAGACACGCGGGCGCGTCTTCGGGCCGCGCCACGAACGCGTGGCGATCGCGATCAACAACCTCGCCGACTTCTACCGTGCCCAGGACCGACCCGAGGAGGCGATCCCCCTCTTCGAGCGCGCCCGCTCGATCTTCGCCGAGGCCCTCGGCGAGCGTCACTACCGCGTCGCGATGGTCGCCCACAACCTCGGCCTCACCCTGACCCGATCCGGACGCCCCCACGACGCCATCGACCACCTCCGCTTCGCCGAGGAGATCATGGCCCAGACCGTCCCCGACACGCACTGGATCCTGGCGCAGATGCGCTTGAGCCTGGGCGAATGCCTCCACGCCCTCGACCGCGACGCCGAGGCTCGCCCGCTGGTCACCCAGGCTCACGACCGACTCCTCGCCCACTTCGGCCCGGATCACTCCCGCACGCTCGAGGCCCGGCGCCTCGCCGGCGTCCTCGATGAGAGCGACACACCCGCCCCCTGAGCCCCCCACCGCTCAGGGGGCGGGTGTGTCGCTCTCATCGAGGACGCCGGCGAGG
>MRWG01000798.1_pt1 | contig 26078 bp, 24 predicted proteins | sample 1013341 | NCBI WGS metagenome assembly MRWG01 (sample SAMN06117577, study PRJNA244670) | biofilm metagenome | biome: Water; feature: Cathode Biofilm; material: Biofilm; isolation source: microbial consortium enriched at the cathode of a solar microbial fuel cell | place: USA: District of Columbia ... | reverse complement strand
AATGAGCGACTGACAACAACGCTGGGGGCAAAAAGGGCTCCAGCCCTTCGGGTTGTGGCTAAAAATCCGCCACTCTTCGTTACTCGTCGCTCATTTGGAACAACCAAACTACTCTCCTCGTGCCCGCAGCGGCGGACCGCTCGATTGGCGAATTTTTAGTCACAACAGGCGTAATCCAATTAGTGTTAACAGGCCCTAGTTGAAACTGTGCTCGGGACCGGGAAAACCGCCGGTGCGCACTGCCTCGCCATAGGCTTCCATGGCTTTGCGGATATCGCCCCCGGTCTCGGCCAGGAAGTTCTTGGTGAAACGCGGCGTCCTGGGCGAGATGCCCAGCATGTCGTAAACCACCAGCACCTGGGCATCGGTGGCAGCGCCGGCGCCGATGCCGATTACCGGGATGGCCAGTTCCCGGGTAATGGTTTCCGCCAGCGGGGCGGGTACGCATTCCAGCACCAGCAGGTCGGCGCCGGCGTCTTCCAGAAGCCTGGCGTCCCGCAGGATCTGCTCGGCGGCAGCCTCTTCCCGGCCCTGGACCCGGTAGCCCCCGAGCTTGTGCACCGACTGTGGCGTCAACCCCAGGTGGGCGCAGACCGGAATGCCGCGCTCGGCGAGCATCAGCACGGTTTCCTCCAGCCAGGCGCCGCCCTCGAGCTTGACCACATGGGCACCGGCCTGCATGAGCAGGGCGGCGTTGTCGAGGGCCTGCTCCTCGCTGGCGTAGGCCATGAACGGCAGGTCGGCGACGATCAGGGATCTGTCGTTGCCCCGGCGTACCGCGGCGGTGTGATGGATCATGTCGTCCATGGTTACCGGGACCGTGCTGTCGTGGCCGAGAACGACATTGCCCAGGGAATCCCCCACCAGTACCACCTCTATGCCCGCCTGCCCGGCAAGGTGGGCGAAGGAACTGTCATAGGCGGTCAGTACCGCGAATTTTTCCCCGGCGGATTTGGCCTGCTTCAGGCTGCCTAGACTGATGGACTTCATGGGGGCATCCTCTCGAACCGTTAGAGGGGGGCGGGATTGTAGTAATGGCGACCGCTCTTGATGGTCAGCAGGTACTCGACGAGATTGCGGTAGTCCTCGTCATTGTCCGCCAGATCGATATCGGCGGCATTGACGATCAGCAGCGGGGCCTTGTCATAATAGTAAAAAAACTGTGTATAGGCGTCGTTGAGGGCCGCCAGGTAAGCCGGGTCGATGCGCTGCTCGATGGGCACCCCGCGTTTCTGAATGCGTTCCAGCAGGACGTCCGTGGGGGCCTGGAGGTAGATCACCAGATCCGGCTCCGGCCCGCCGTCCACCGCGGTCTTTTCGTAGACGGTGCGGTAGAGTTCCAGTTCGTTTTCATCCAGGGCCACGGAGGCGAACAGGGGGTCCTTGTCGATCAGGAAGTCGGCGATGCGCACCGGGTGAAAGATGTCCCCCTGGCGCAGGGCCTGTAGCTGCCGGGTGCGCTGGAACAGGAAAAACAACTGGGTGGGCAGGGCGGCGGAACGCCGGTCGGTGTAGAAGCGTTCCAGGAAGGGATTTTCCTCCGCCTGTTCGAGCAGGGTGTCGTAGTTGAAGGTGGCGGCAAGGCGCTTGGCCAGCGTGGTTTTGCCCACGCCGACGGGGCCCTCGACGGCGATAAAGCGGGGGATCTCGTACTGATTGAGGTCCAGATTGATATCGTTTGCCAGGGCTTCCACATCAGTCTCCAGCCGAGAGGCGGACGATACCCTCTGCCGGGGTATTTGCCAATAGCTCGCGGACGGTGGTCCCGTCCGGCAGGCTGAGATCGGCGGCGATGTCCGCGAGCGGGAAAACCACGAAGTTCCGGGTCTTCAATCGCGGGTGCGGCACATGGAGGTCCGGTTCGTCAATGCGTTGATTGCCGTGCAGGAGCAGGTCCAGATCCAGAGTCCGGGGCCCCCAGTGCCGGGTGCGAACGCGGCCGTGGGCGTCTTCGAGGCGATGCAGGGCATCCAGCAGCGCTTTCGGCGGGAGAGTGGTTTCCAGGGCGGCGACACCGTTCAGGTAGTCCGGCTGGTCGCCGGGGCCGACGGCGGCACTGCGGTACCAGGGCGACACCGCCAGCAGGCGGCTGTCGGGCAACTCGGCCAGTTCGGCCACCGCCCGCCGGAGCTGTTGCTGCGGATCGCCGAGATTGCTGCCCAGGGCGATGTAGGCGGTGACGGGAGTCATTGGGTCTGGGTGTCCCCGGCCGGCTTTTTACGGGGACGGCGCCGGCGTTTTTTGCGACCGCCATTGCCCCCCAGTTCCCTGACCATGGCCTGGCGTTTTTCCTCATCGGCTTCCTGGTAGCGGGTCCACCACAGTCCCAGGTCGTCGAGATTCTCGCCCGCCTGTTCGCGCAGCAGGACGAAATCGTAGCCGGCCCGGAAGCGCGGCAGGGAGACCAGGTGCTCGGCGCGCTTGCCGTGGCGTTTGGGCAGGCGCAACTGCAACTCCCAGATTTCGCGCATGGGCTGGGAGAAGCGGCGCGGAATCGCGATGCGTCCTACCTGGACCGAGATGATCTTCCCCGCCGCCTTGTTCAGGGCAATGGGCGGTGGTTCGCCCCCTGCCTCCAGTTCCCGGCGCCGCTCTTCCACCGGCGGCCAGAGCAGGGCGGCGAGCAGGAAAGCCGGCGTCACCCGCTTGTTGGTGCGTATGCGCTGGTCGGTATTGATCAGCGCCTGCTCGACAAAGTGCAGGGCAAAGCCTTCCTGGTCCTCCAGGTGCGGTTCGGTCTGCGGAAACAGCGAGGCGAAGAGGCCGTACTGTCGCAGGAGGTTGAAGGTGGCCAGGCCGTGGCCGGAGAGAAACAGCTTGAGAAACTCGTCGAAGAGTCTCGCCGGGGGAATGTCGGCGAGCAGGGGCGCCAACTGGTGAATGGCGCGGGCGGTATCCGGCTCGATGGCAAAGCCCAGTTTGGCGGCGAAGCGCACGGCGCGCAGCATGCGCACCGGGTCCTCCCGGAATCGGGTCTCGGGGTCGCCAATCACCCGTAGCTGGCGTTTCTCGATGTCCCGGAGGCCATTGGCATAGTCGAAAAGGGTATTGTCCCCCGGATGGTAGTACAGGGCGTTGATGGTGAAGTCCCGGCGACTGGCGTCCTCGGTGATATCCCCGTAGGTGTTGTCCCGCAGCAGGCGGCCCTCGTCGGAGCGCAGGGCACCCCTGCCGTCGTCTTCGGTGTGATTGGCGCGGAAGGTGGTGACCTCGACCATTTCCCGGCCGATATGCACATGGACGATCCGGAAGCGGCGCCCGATAATCCGGGCCCGGCGAAACAGGGGCTTGACTTCCTCCGGCGTCGCATTGGTTGCCACGTCGAAATCCTTGGGGTGCAGGTCGAGCAAAAGGTCCCGGACGCAACCGCCCACCACATAGGCCTGGAAACCCTTTTCCTCCAGGACCCGGACAACCGTGGCCGCCCCCTTGCTGATATCGCCGGGCTTGATGGCGTGTTCGCCGGGGGAGAGGGTGTGGGGTTCGCTGGTCTGTTCTTCCGTCTTGTTGTTGGAGAAAAACCGGATCAGCTTTTTCAGCATTTGCCAACTAGCCTGGGAAATTAGCCGGCAAGTCTAACATAGGGGCTGGCAATGGTGAGATTGCCCGGATAGCAAAAGGGAGGCCGGAGCCTCCCTTTAGGTTAAATGCTGAAGGTGTTCAGGGCCCTAACCCCCTTTTACCTGGCATTCTGTCAGTCAGTTATAGTTTATGTCTATTGTTATTATGCGCTGAGTGGTCTTTATTATTATTTTCTTAAATAATGCATGGACTGTGCCAAAAAATTAAAAGCTTTATTTATCAGCATGTTGCGTTTTTTGTGGGATCGACGTCCCTCGCCTGAATACGGGCGGTGTTACCGATTTATACAAGAGTTGTTTAGTTTGGGAACAATCCTCCTGATCCTCAACCGGGCTGGGCGTTGCGCGTGCGCGGAATACCGAGGCGCTGGCGCCGCTCCCAGAGGCATTTGCGGCTGATGCCCAGTTTCTTGGCCAGTTGGGTTTCGCTCATCTGGTCCTGGTTTTCCAGCACGAACCGGGTGAAGTAATCCTCCAGGGACAGGCCCTCCGGAGTATTGCCGTCAAGCAGTTTCCGCGAGCGGGTTTCCGCCGGGGGTGAGTCGGTGTCGTCGATTTCCACCAGCGCCATGTTGAGGCCCAGCAGGTCGTGGCTGATGGGCAGGCCCGGGTCGCACAGGATGACGGCGCGCTGGATTGAGTTTTCCATTTCCCGGATATTGCCCGGCCAGTTGTAGGTGGTGATGGCCTGGATGGCGTCCGGTGCCAGTTCCAGTTCGGGCTTGCCGTGCTTGCGGCAGAACTTGTCGAGCAGGAAATCGGCAATCTCGAGGACATCCTTGCCGCGGCGGCGCAGGGGAGGAATGTTGAGGTTGACCACGTTGATCCGGTAGAAGAGATCCTCGCGGAATCGGCCTTCGTGGCAGAGTTTCTGGAGGTTGCGGTGGGTGGCCGCCACCAGGCGCACATCCACCTCCCGGGATTTGACCGAGCCGATGGGCCGGATCTCCCCCTCCTGGAGTACGCGCAGCAGCCGCGCCTGGGCTTCCATGGGCAATTCACCGATTTCGTCCAGGAACAGGGTGCCGCCGTCCGCAGCCGCCACCAGCCCGGTGCGGCTTTCCGTGGCCCCGGTAAAGGAGCCCTTTTCGTGGCCGAACAACTCCGCCTCGATCAGGGTGTCTGGAATGGCGGCGCAATTGACGCAGATAATGGCATTGCCGGCCCGCCCGCTTTCGTTGTGGATGGCCTTGGCGGCAAGCTCCTTGCCCGTACCGGTTTCGCCGTGGATAAGAACGGTGGCGTCCGTGGGGGCGACCTTGTGGATAATGTTGAACACTTCCTTCATTGCCGCACTGCTGCCGATCATGCCCCGGCTGGCATGGGTGGGGGAGCGGAATTCCCGGGACAGCGGGCGGCTGCTGAGAATGCGCTTGACGGTGGTCAGGACTTCTTTCTGGTCGAAAGGCTTGGGGATGTAGTCCACCGCGCCCATCTTCATGGTATCCACCGCCGACCGGAGGCTGGCGTAGCTGGTCATGATCAACACGGGGATGTCGCCGGCGAGTTTGATCAGGTCGGTTCCCGGTGCCCCCGGCAGGCGCAGATCGCTGATAATCAGTGAGAATTCATCGAGCCGGTGGTGGCCCGTGGCATCCTGGATACTGTTCGCGGCAACGGTTTTGTAGCCATTGCGCTCCAGTAATTTGCAGAGCGAATGGCGTATTACCTCTTCGTCTTCGACAATCAGAATGCGCTGCATGTGCTGTCCTGCTGACTGGGGCAGAGAAAATAAACCAATGCCATGTCAGTAATCAAGCGGGATTCAACCGTATGGTAACACAGGTGCCACGGCCGCCGGCGACGGGAGAGGTGACATCCATGGTGCCCCGGTGCAGGCGGATAATGCTGTACACCAGGGACAGGCCCAGGCCGGTGCCCTCGCCCGGTTCCTTGGTGGTAAAGAAGGGTTCCATGACCTTGCCCAGGTTTCCGGTGGGGATGCCGTGGCCCCGGTCGGTGACCCGGATGATGCGGGTTCCGTCGTCATCGATTTCCGCACTGATGACGACGACACCGTCCTCGTCGCTGGCATCCCGGGCATTGCCCAGGAGGTTCACGAAAACCTGGGTCAATTGATGGCCGTCCCCCTGGACAGTGAGGTCCGGGGGAACGCGGTTGTCGAAACGCACCGGTTTTGCCGCGCGGTCCAGTTCCAGCAGGTCGATGGCATCGGCGACGGATCTGCCCACCGCCACGGCGCCATGGTCCCGGTCGTCGTCGCTTCTGGAGAAATCGATCAGGGTGCGGACAATGCGGTAAATCCGGTCGGTCTGGGTGAGAATCATGTCGGCGGTATCGCCCACCTCGCCGCCGGGATGGTCGTCTTTCAGATCCTGGGCGAGACAGGATATGCCGGTGAGTGGGTTGCCGATTTCGTGAGCGACGCCGGCGGCCAGTCGGCCCACTGATGAAAGTCGCTCGGTATGGGCCAGTTCCTGGACCAGGCGCAGGCGTTCGGTGATGTCCTCCACCAGGATAACCTGGTTGCCGGCGTAGAACTGGGGCGAGGATTCCTCCATCCGGGATTTTTGCAGGTGAAACCAGGCCGACGCACGGCTGCCGTCGGGGTGTGTCACTTCGGTGGCCGGCATGTACAGCGCCTCGCCCCTGGCGAACGGCACCAGCAGGGCCTGCCAGGGGGCCGACAACTCGGCAATATTGGCGCCTTCCATCTGTCCCGGCGGGAGGCCCGTGTAATCGGCCATGGTCTGGTTCCAGAGCTGGATTTCGCCTTCATTGTCCACGGAGCACACGCCGATGGGGAGGCTCTCGAGGGTCTGGCGGTGGTAAAGCCGGAGCTTGTTGAGTTCGGCGGCAAGGCCGGACAGGGCGCTGCCGCTGCCGGCCAGTTGGGTCTCAAGCAGGCTGATATCGTCGACCGGGTCGCTACCGCCGCGACCCAGGGGCATGACATCGTCCATCAGGCGTTCGGTGGCAAATATGCCCAGCTTCCGGCTGAGCCGGTCGCTGAGCTGGTCCCTGAGCTGGCGCAGGGCCAGGGGGCGGTGCTCGTCCGTGTCGAAGTCGAGGGCATCTAGCGCGCCATCGATCTCCCGGTTGGCGGCGTCCGGACCAAGCCGCCGGGCAAGCTTTTCCCGCACCTCCCCGATGGAGTTGACCGCCAGCGCCGCGCGCTGGGGAATGGGCAGGCTGTCCACCAGGGTATGGTAGGCATGACGTCGTTCATCCTCCGATGTCCGGGTCATCCAGGAGACCAGAAAAGTGACGGCCAGGTTGGCGATCAGGGATTCCAGCAGCCAGTAGGGCCAGTTTGCCAGGCCCAGCGTGGGCAGGGCGCTGAAGGGCGTCAGCCATTGGCGGTCGCCGGCCGCCAGGGGCAGTAACAGGCTCAGGAACCAGATGGCCAGGCCCACGCTGAGTCCGGCGATAAAGCCCTGGCGGTTGATGCGCGGGGCATAGAAACTGCCAATGATGCCGGGCATCAACTGGATCAGGCCCACCATGCCGGTGAGGGTCAGGTCGGTGATGCTCTGGGCGGGTACCGCCAACGCCGTGGCCAGGGCCGCTGCCAGCCAGAGCAGGGCGGCCCGGAAATGCCAGCGCGACAGCCAGGGATCCAGCGCAACGGTCCGGAAGTCGCTGCGGCCGGCGAGAACGAATGCGGTGACCAGCCCCTTGCCCAGGGCCAGGGCGAGAACGGTGATCAGGCCTATGCCCGTCGCACAACCGGCCACCCGCGTGGCCAGGTGGACCAGCGGCTGGTCCAGGGCCCCGGGGAGGGCGACCACGTAATATTGCAGGGGGACATCGAGATGGAACTCCAGCCCGGCCCAGAGCAGCGGAAACATGGGCAGGGTGGCAATCAGGACAAGCAGTGGCATTACCCAGGAGGCGGTGCTGGCGCCGCGGGTCGACCAGTTGCCCAGGGTTTGCAGGTAGACAAACTGGGGAAACAGCAAGCCGGCGGGGAAAAACACCAGGATCAGGGCGTAGGCCAGGTCGAAGCGTTGAATGGTGCGTGCCTGACCGGAAGCCTCGGCCCATCGTTCCAGAGACTGGAAACCACCGAATACGCCGTAGGTGGCGAGCATTCCGCTGGCCACCAGGGAAATCAGCAACAGCAGTGCTGTGCCCGCCAGCACTGGCATCAGGGCCCGCCGGGTCCTGTCGCCGGCGCCAAAAAAGCGCACAAAGAGGGCGGCCATGATGGCAAAAAGCACCATGGTTGCCGTCACCAGCCCCCTCTGATCGGTACCCGGGTCCAGGTACAGGGCGCCCGCCGCCAGTTTTAGTTGTCCCGCTGCGATGGGCAGGCAGGCCAGAGCCAGGGTCAGTACGCCAAGGCGGCCGGTTCCGAGGGTGCGGTAACGGTAGACCAGGATTTCGGGCAGGGACGAAAAGCTGTAGGCGCGGGTGATCCAGCGCATGGGTTCCAGAAAGAGGGGCGAGAAAACAAAGATGGATGTGTAGGCCAGCAGCCCCAGCAATCCCGCCAGCCCGTAGCGACCGGCTATTTCCACGATACCGAAATAGAACACCAGGCCGCTGGCGCCAAACAGCGAAAGACTGTAGGCGAGCGGCGAGTCCCAAAGCCAGGCCGGCGCCTTCCGGTGCTGCGCGTACCAGGCGGTGCCGAAAAAAAGGCCAGCGAATACGGCGATGGGGAGAGCGGCCTCAGCGACCATATTGACCCCGGCGTCGCTGCCACAGCCAGGTGGCGATCACCACCAACAGCCAGGCGACATAGGGGCGCAGCCAACTGCCGCCCGGCGCCGTAATCCAGTGGAATGTCAGCGGCGAGATAACGCAGGCGAGCAGCACCAGCAGGGCCGCGAGTCGGTGGTTGAGCATGGAAGCGATAGTAATCCACCCCCGGGGGGCGGGCAAATAGCTTTGCTCTCCCGTTCCAGGCCCCAGCCGTTCAGGTGTCGAAATTCAGTCGCTTGCCCAGCGCGATTTCTTCCGCCGACAAACGGCAGCCATAGGCGAGCACCTCCACGCCGGCCGCCAGCGCCTCGCGCAGGGTCCGGCCGTATACCGGGTCGATATCGTCGGCGGGCACGGCGCGGCGGGCACCGCTGTGCTGCACGCAGAAGAAAATCACGGCCCGGTGGCCCTCCGCCGCCATGGCCATGAGTTCGCGCAGGTGTCTTGTGCCACGGTCGGTGACTGCGTCCGGGAAGGCGACAGTGCCGTCGCCGGTTTCCAGGGTGACGTTTTTCACTTCCACGTAGCAACGCTCACCCTGCCGCTCGAGAAGCAGGTCGATACGGCTTTTTTCGTTGCCATAGCGCACTTCCGGACGAATCTGCGTGTAGTCCGCCAGTTCCGGCACCCGGCCGGCCTCGACGGCCTCCCGCACCAGGCGGTTGGGCCGCGCGGTATTGACGCCGGCCAGGTGCCCTTCGGGCGTGGTGGTGATTTCCAGGGTCCCGGGCAGTTTCCGTTTGGGATTGTCCGACCAGGAAAACCAGCAGGGCGTGCCTGGGACCACGCAATGCTTCATGGAGCCGGTATTGGGACAGTGGACGGTAATAATGTCGCCATTGGCCAGTTGCACATCGGCGAGAAAACGCTTGTAGCGCTTCAGTAATGTGCCCTGTTGCAGGGGCGGCGATAATTTCATGAACTAGTTCTCCAGTGCCCGGGCAAGGCGGTCCACCGCTTCCTCGAGGCGGTGAAGGGGTTCGGTGTAGCTGAAGCGCACATGACGGCGGGCCTGGAAGTCGCCGAAATCGGTACCGGGCGTGAAGGAAACCCGGGCTTTGTCCAGCATTTCCCAGCAGAACTGCTCGCAGTCCGTGGCCAGGTTGTCGATGCCGGCATAAATGTAGAAGGCCCCCGCCGGCGTGTGGGGGATATCGAAACCCAGTTGGCGCAGGGCGGGCACCAGGAAGTCGCGGCGCGCCTGAAGTTCGGCCCGGCGGGCCTCGAACAGCGCCAGGCTGTCCGGGTGAAAGGCCGCCAGTGCCGCCTGCTGGGCGATGGCCGGCGGCGAGATATAGAAGTTCTGGGCCATCAGCCGCACCGGTTCCAGGGCATTCTCGGGCAACACCGTCCAGCCCAGGCGCCAGCCGGGCATGGCGAAATATTTGGAGAAACTGTTGATCACAAAGGCGTCGTCGGTCATTTCCAGGATGGAGATGTCCCCGGCTGGCGGATAGGTGAGGCCGTGGTAGATTTCGTCGACTATAAGAACTCCGCCCCGCTTCGCGATCGTGCCGTGCAGTCCCGCCAGGGTTTCCCGGCCAATGATGGCGCCCGTGGGGTTGCTGGGGGAGGCCACCAGGGCACCGGCGCAGTTGTCTTGCCAGTGCTCCCGGACCTGGTCGGGGCCCAGCTGGAAGTGATTGTCGGCGGTGACCGGAATGCGCACAGGCTCGGCCCCGGCCCGGTAGACAAAATTGGCGTTGCAGGGGTAGCCGGGGTCGGGAAGCAGCAGGCTGTCGCCGGGATTCAGCAGGAGGTCGGAAACCATCCCCAGGGCGGCGCTGCTGCCGGTTGTGACGATCACCCGCGCCGGGTCGATATCGACGCCGTAACGGCGGTTGGTAAAGTCTGCGATGGCCTCGCGTAAAGGGGCAATGCCCAGGCTCGCCGTATAGCGGTTGGTGCCTCCTTCCAGGGCCTGCCGGGCCGCCTCCCGGACCCGCGGCGGCAGCTCGAATACCGGTTCGCCGGCCTCCATGCGGATAATATCCTGGCCCGCCGCCTGCCGGGCGATGGCCGCGTCAAGGAAATCCACCACCTTGAAGGATTTCAATTGGCTGGTTTTCCGTGCAAAACCACGGCGAAGCATGGGTCGATTCCTGCGCCGGAAGTGAAGCGGCGCATTGTAACGGCTACAGATGGCAAAATCTGCTTGAAAAAAAATGGCCGTGCGACTATAAACGCGTGTTTCAGAATTTTGCCACCAGCGAGGCCCGCCAGATGCCAACCAAGAAAGGTGCCAAGGCTACCAAGACCGCCAAGGTCAGCTCCGCCAGCCTGCACGGCTTCGAGCCCTACAAGCCGAAGAAAGGCGAGGAGTATATGAACGAAAAGCAGCGGGAGCATTTCAAGAACCTGCTTTTCGCCTGGAAACGGGAACTTATGGAAGAAGTTGATCGTACCGTTACGCATATGAAGGACGAAGCGGCGAATTTTCCCGATCCCGCCGATCGCGCCACCCAGGAGGAGGAGTTCAGCCTGGAGCTGCGTACCCGCGACCGCGAGCGCAAGCTGATCAAGAAGATCGACAAGACCATCGATCGCATCGACAGCGACGATTACGGTTTTTGCGACCAGTGCGGCATCGAGATCGGCATCCGCCGGCTCGAGGCCAGGCCGACCGCCACCCTGTGCGTCGACTGCAAGACCCTCGACGAAATCAAGGAACGCCAGATCACGGGCGGCTGACCGCTCTTCCCGCCGCGCGCCCCGGCGCGCCCATCGGATCTTATGCCGGAACGGTATATCGGACGTTTCGCTCCCTCGCCCACCGGCCCCCTGCATTTCGGGTCCCTGCTCGCCGCTGTCGCCAGCTACCTGGACGCCCGGGCTTCGGGCGGCCTGTGGCTGGTGCGCATGGAGGATATCGACCCGCCCCGGGAAGTGGCCGGTGCCGCCGACACCATTCTTCGCCAGCTCGAAGCCCACGGGCTGCAATGGGATCGCCAGGTACTGTTCCAGAGCGAGCGGCAACCGGCCTACGCCGCCATCGTCGACGACTGGCTTTCCCGGGATATGGCCTACTGCTGTGCCTGCAGCCGCAAGGATGTGCGTGCCATGGGGGGCATCTATGATGGCCGCTGCCGGCACCGGCATATTGCCCGGGAAGGCAACGCCGTGCGTGTGTGGGTGCCCCCAAACACCTCAATCCGCTTCGACGATCTCTTCCAGGGCCGGCAGTGGCAGGTGCTGGATTCAGAAGTGGGGGATTTTATCATCCGCCGGCGGGACGGGCTTTTCGCCTATCAGCTGGCCGCTGCGGCGGATGACCTTCACCAGGGCATCACCCATGTGATTCGTGGCAGCGATCTGCTCGATTCCACCCCGCGGCAGATTTTCCTGCTGCGCCTGCTCGGCGCGAACGCTCCGGTCTACGGGCATATTCCCGTGGCGGTCAATCCCGGGGGCCAGAAGCTCAGCAAGCAGACCCTGGCTCTGAGCATCGACCACCGGGATCCCGCCCGCAACCTGCTCCAGGCCCTGGCCTGGCTGGGAGTGCCCGTTGAGCCCGCCCTGGCGGGTGCCGGTCCCGGGGACATCCTGGAGGGCGCCCGGCAGCTGTGGTCGCCCCGGTGCGTGCCGGTTTCCCTGTCCCGGCCGGCGCCCTCGGGCTGGGCCTGAAATAGCGTGGACCGCACTGGTTGCCGGTTGCCAAACCCGGTAAAATCCGCGCATCTTTCCAGTCGGGGTGATGCCGGTGCAGTTCAAAGGATCGCATATTCTCTCCATCGACCAGTTCCAGCGCGAGGATATCGAGATACTGTTCCGCACGGCTGACCGCATGGAGCCCTATGCCCAGCGTCGCAAGATGACCCGGGTACTCGAGGGCGCCATTCTCGGCAATATGTTCTTCGAGGCCAGCACCCGCACCCGGATCAGCTTCGGCAGCGCCTTCAACCTGCTTGGCGGCGAGGTGCGGGAATCGGTTGGCGCCGAGAGTTCGTCCCTGGTCAAGGGGGAATCTCTCCAGGATACGGCCCGGGTATTGTCCGGTTACAGCGACCTGATCTGCATGCGCCATCCCCAGTCCGGGTCGGTGGCGGAGTTCGCCTCGGCGAGCCGGGTACCGGTGATCAATGGCGGCGACGGCAGCAACGAGCATCCCAGCCAGGCCCTGCTCGACCTCTACACCATCGAGCGGGAGATGGTGGCCCGGGGCCGGGCCATCGACGGGCTGCGCATCGCCATGATCGGCGACCTCAAGTACGGGCGCACGGTGCACTCCCTGTGCCGGCTATTGTGCCTTTACGACAACGTCCGGGTGGTGCTGGTCTCGCCCCGGGAGTTGGCCATGCCGGAAGACTACGTGGAGGCCCTGCGCGAGGCCGGTCACAGCGTGCTGGTGACCGACCGTCTCGAAGAGAGCATTGCCCACGTGGATATCGTCTATTCCACCCGTATCCAGGAGGAACGCTTCCAGGATCGCCAGCAGGCGGACCTCTACCGGGGCCGGTTTCGCCTCAACCAGTCGATCTATACCCGCCACTGCGAACCCAACACCGTGATCATGCACCCGCTGCCGCGGGATTCCCGGGCCGAGGCCAACGAACTGGACCGCGACCTGGACGCCAACCCCAACCTGGCCATATTCCGCCAGACCGACAACGGCCTGATCGTGCGCATGGCCCTGTTTGCCCTGATCCTGGATGTGGCCGACCAGGTGGACCGCCATGCTCGCCCGGTACACTGGTTCAACCCCAGGCTCGCTTGATGTTCCCCGTGATCCGCGCTATTCACCCACTGCGATTCGCCCGCCCATGACTTCGAGTACCGCCATCCACGAATTCGACGATATCCGTCCCTATCACGACGGCGAGGTACGGCCGGTGATGCAACGGCTGATGGCCGATCCCGAGCTGGCGGATACCCTGGTGTCCATGAAACATCCGCGGGCGCCACGCTGGCTGCGGCCCTTCCTCCGGCCCTTCGTGCGGCGCATCCTGCACCGGGAATTCGATGCCATCGACACGGTCCGGCAGCTCCAGGAGCTGATTGGTGTCCACATGCGCGCCATGCTCCGGCGCACCGGTACGGATTTCTCCGTGTCCGGTATCGAGCACGTGGCTCCCGGCGGCGCCTACCTGTTTGTCAGTAACCACCGGGACATTGCCATGGATCCGGCCTTCGTCAATCTGGCCCTGGACGAGCACGGCCGGGACACCGTGCGCATCGCCATCGGCGACAACCTGCTTACCAAGCCGTTCACCTCGGACCTGATCCGCCTCAACAAGAGTTTTATCGTCAAGCGCTCGGTGACCGGGCGACGGGAAAAGTTCAAGGCACTGACTTCGCTGTCGCGTTATATCCGCCACAGCATTCTCGAAGATCACAGCAATGTCTGGATCGCCCAGCGCGAGGGCCGGGCCAAGAACGGCATCGACCGTACCGAAACCGCGTTAATCAAGATGCTCACCCTGGGACGCCCGAAGGATGAGTCTTTCGGGGATGCCATCGCCAGGCTCAATATTGTCCCGGTGGCGATTTCCTACCAGTTCGATCCCTGTGACCTGGACAAGGCCCGGGAGCTCTACGCGTGGCGGACCACCGGCGCCTACGAAAAGGGCGAGCACGAGGACCTGGCGAGCATCTACAAAGGCATTGTCGGCGACAAGGGCCGGGTCCACGTGGCTTTCGGCGAGCCCCTGCCCGCCGGTTTCGGGGACGACGAGGACGTGGCCGCCTACCTGGACAACCAGATCATCACTCACTACCGGCTTCAGGCCACCAACCTGATCGCCTGGGAAAAGCGTCACGGGCGTCACCCGGAAGTCGATGGCTGGAAGGCGGCGCTGGATTGCGACTGGGGTGACCTGGAGGCACGCCTGATGGCACGGGTCGCCGGCGAGCCCGCCGAGGTTCGCGACATTTTCCTCGACAGCTATGCCAATCCGGTCCAGAGTCGTCTAGACCTTATCGAGCATTAATTGCAGATGCTCAGCGACGAACTCAAAAACACGATCCAGGACGGTTACCGGGCTTTCCTCAAGGCCCGCGAACTCAGGCCCCGTCTGGGCCAGAAGCAGATGATAGGCACTATCGCCTCAACCCTGGGCCGCGTCGAACTGGACGAGGAAGGCAGCCGCGTCAACGAAGCCCCCATTGCCGTGGTGGAGGCGGGCACCGGCACCGGCAAGACCCTGGCCTACCTGCTCGCCACGCTGCCCGTGGCCCGGGCCATGAACAAGACAGTGGTTATTGCCACGGGTACCGTTTCGCTACAGTCCCAGTTGCTCGACAAGGATATTCCCGAACTGCTCGAGGCCACGGGCTGGCGCTATCGCTTCGCCCTGGCCAAGGGCCGCGGCCGCTACCTGTGCAACGTCCGGCTGGACCAGTGCCGGGACGCCGCCGGTGCCAAAAATGCCGGGCTCTACCTGTTCGAGGACGAACTGCCCTTCGACACCGGCAGGGGCGGCGCACAGTTGGTGGAGGACCTGGCCGGGGCCTTGGAAGATGGAACCTGGGACGGCGACAGGGATGCCTGGCCCGACGCCATTCCGGACCACCAGTGGCGGGCGCTGACCGTGGATCGGCGCCAGTGTGCCGGGCGCCGGTGCCGGAAAATCGCCGAATGCTGTTTTTTCCGCGCCCGGGAAAGTCTGGAGGAGGCGGATTGCATCATTGCCAACCATGACCTGGTAATGGCCGATCTGGCCCTGGGCGGGGGTGCCATCCTGCCGGCGCCGGAGGATACCCTTTATATCTTCGACGAGGCGCACCGCCTGGGCGACACCGCCCTGCGCCACTTCGGCGCCACTATCCATCTGCAGGGAACTGTCCAGTGGCTGGAAAAAATGCAGCGGACGGCGGCCGCGGCACCCAGGGACGTGGCGGGCGACCCGGTGTTGGTGGAGGCCCTGGAGTCGGCGGCCAGGGCGGCGGAATCGGCACTCGCCGCCCTCCGCGAGGCAGTTCCCCTGTTCCGCACCGAACTGGACGAGCGAATGGGCCACGGCAGCACTCACTTCCGTTACCCGCACGGCGATATCGGCGAGGACAACCGTGCGCTCTGCACCCGGCTTGCCGAGACCTTCTCGCTGCTTAACAATCGCCTGGATAGTCTTTCCGGCGAGCTTGAAAAAGCGCTGGACATGACTCGCCATCCGGTGCCCCGGGTGGACCTGGAGCAGCTTTTCCAGGGGGTGGGAAGCTGGCACGGCCGGATTGAGGCGGTGGCAACCCTGTGGTGGCTGATGGCAACCCCCGACGAGCCGGGCCAGCCGCCCCGGGCGCGGTGGCTGCGGATCGACGACAGCGGTCAGGACGTTGCCGTGGCGGTATCGCCCATCTCGGCGGCGGATATCCTCCGGGAGCATCTCTGGCACCGCTGCTTCGCGGCGGTGGCCACGTCGGCCACCCTGCGCGCCCTGGGCCGTTTCGATCGTTTCGCAGAAACCACCGGCCTGCCGCGCCACGCGGTCACCGAAACAGTGGCCGGTGCCTTCGATTACGGCGCGGCGGGGTACCTGGCGATTCCCGACATCGGCGCCGACGGTGGCGAACCGGAAGCCCATACCCGGGCAGTGGCCGCGCACCTGGGGCGTATCGTCGATCCCGGCGAGGGGACCCTGGTGTTGTTTTCCTCGCGGCGGCAGATGGAAACCGTGGCCGGCGAGGTGGCCGAATCCGTGCGCGAGCGTCTGTTGATGCAGGGCGACTACAGTCACAGCGAAATCGTTCGCCGCCACAAGCGCGCCCTGGACGAAGGCGAGGGCAGTGTCATCTTCGGTCTTGCCAGCTTCGCGGAGGGGCTGGACCTGCCGGGGCCTTACTGCAGTCACGTGGTCATCGCCAAGCTGCCCTTCGCGGTGCCCGACGATCCGTTGAACGCCGCGCAGTCGGAATGGCTCGAGAGCCGGGGCCAGAAGCCGTTTATGGCCATGACCCTGCCCGAGGCTTCCCTGAAGCTTATCCAGGCCTGCGGCCGACTGCTGCGCACCGAATCGGATCGGGGCCGTGTTACCATTCTCGACAGGCGCCTGTTGACGAAATTCTACGGTCGGCAGCTGCTGGATTCGCTGCCACCCTTTCCCCGGGAGACGGGCTGATGTCGACACCGGACACCCACACGGAACTGGCCGCCGAGCTCATGGAGCTGGAGGCCGGCCTGCGCAACCTGCGGTTGTGGAGCCACCGGGAGCCCACGGCACGGGCGCTTGCCAGCACCGAGCCCTTTGCCTGCGATACCCTGGCATTCACGGAGTGGTTGCAGTTCATTTTTGTTCCCCGCCTCTACTCCCTCGCCGAAACCGGTGCGCCCTTGCCCGAAAAATGTGATGTCACCCCCATGGCCGAGGAGTATTTCAAGGCCAACGCCATCGAGGCCCGTGTGGTTATCCGCCGCCTGTGGCGTATCGACCGGCTGGTTACCGAGGCGAGCTGAACCGGACACTCCCCCCTCTCCCTCCCCGCCGGAGGCCGATTCCACCGCCCGGCACAAAATTTGAACAATTATCATTCTCCGCTGTCACAAGTAACCTGGCCTATGGCGGCCTGTGTCATCGGGCGGTCATATTGCGCCGCTACGTTTGTCATCCGCACCACCAACCAATAACGGCCAGGGAGCAGGCGAGCCGGGGAAAGAGCGATGCCTGCCTTGTTAATCAGTCGGAATACCCGTCACGCTACCGTTCTGGCGGTGATTCTTTTGTTGGCCGTGGCTGCCTTGTATTACGCTATCGCCGGACACTGGCACGAGCGCCTGGCGTTCCTGGTCGATCACCAGTGGACGGATATCGGGGCGGCGAGCCCCGCCATCCACCTCGACGAATTCCATCTGGCCGAAATCCGGGCCATACCGGCCATTCTCGACAACCTGTCCGGCCTGGCTTTCGATGTGGAGCGCGGCCACCTCTGGGCGGTCACCAACGATCCCACGGAACTTTTTGCCCTGGGAACCGGCGGCGAGGTTCTCGGCCGCTATCCGTTGCGGGATTTTCACGACACCGAGGGCGTTGCATTCCTGGGCGGTGGCTGGCTGGCGATTGTCGAGGAGCGCCGGGCCGCGATTGTGCTGGTACCGGTGCCCCTGGAAGCTGGTATCGTCGAGCGTGGCCGGGTGCAGAGTCTGAGCCTGGCCCTGGGGAGAGAGTTCGAGGGCCGTGACAATAACGGCCTTGAAGGTGTTGCCTACGACCGGATCGGGGATCGCCTGTTTTTGGCCAAGGAGCGCAACCCCCGGGGGCTGTATTCCATTAAAGGGCTGGGAGGCAGCCTGGCCGGCCACCTGGATCTCGCCGTGGAGGACCACCGGCAATGGGTCGAGGACGAGGTCTTTGCCCGGGATCTGTCTTCCCTGGCCTACGACCCGGAGAGTGGCCACCTGGTCCTGCTCAGCCACGAGTCCCGCTTACTGCTGGAACTTTCCGACACCGGCGAGGTGTTGGGCATGCGTTCCCTGGGCGCGGGTTTCGCCGGTCTCGAAGCCGATATTCCCCAACCCGAGGGTGTTGCATTCGACGCCGAAGGCAATCTCTATATCGTCAGCGAACCCAATCTGTTCTATCGCTTCGAGCGGCGCTGATGGCAGGTGTCCGTCGCGCTGACGGAAACCGAAACCCGGGCCATCAGGGCCTGACGATAATCTTGGCGTGAGAGCTTTGCGACTGGGCCTTCCAGGCATCGGCGGCCTCGTCCAGGGGAAAGACCAGGACATCGGCGGTCAGTGCCGCCTTCATACCGTAATCCAGCAGCCGCTCGTAGGCGGCCCGGCGTTCGGCCACCGGCCGCTGACCGGTACCCACGCCGATATGGCTGCGCATAACCAGGTCCCCCAGGCCCAGGGTCACGGTGGCGCCGGCGGCGACGCCGATACTCATCATCCGGGCTCCCGGTGCGCTGGCCTTCATGGCCGCTTCCGCGGGCGGTCCGTAGACCGTGTCCAGGATTACATCGTAACCGTCGCCGGCGGCGGCCTTGAGCGCCGCCAGGTCGTCCCCCTGGCCCAGCTGGACGATTTCGTCGGCCCAGCCCCGCTCTCTGACGCGGGCAAGGCTGTCGCGATCCCGGGCGGCGCCGACAACGACGCCCGCGCCGAGAAGGCGGGCCAGTTGCAGGGCGAGCTGTCCCAGGGGCCCGGTGGCGCCGAGGATCAAAATCCGCTCGCCGGGCTGGATGCGGGCCTCCTCCAGGGGAATCAGCGCACCCGTTCCCGAGATGGCCAGGGTCACCGCATGCTCGTCGCTTATTTCGTCGGGGATCGGCCAGACTTCAGCCGCCGGGACCAGGGTACGTTCCGCCCAGCCCCCGAAAGGGGCCACTGAATGGCCGAAATAGACCCGGCTGCCGTCGGCCAGGCGGCCGGTGCCCTCGCCGGCGGGCACATAGGGGTAGGCCATGGGACCGAAGAAGCCGGCGGCCCGCATCAGGTCGGTGGGGCCAATGGCCCCGGTGGTGATGTCGATCAGGAGGGCGTCGCCGTCCGCTTCGGGCGCCTGGAAATCCTCCACCACGGGTGCCTGGTTCTTGCCATGAATAACCGCTGCGCGCATGGTTGTCTCCCTCGCTCCTTATCTATTCGCGGATATTGACCGCCGATTAAGTGTAAATGCTTACTGTCCTTCAATGGCCCATCACTGCTGCCATCAGGTCCTGGAAATCCTGTCCCACCGGCGGTGGCTCGACGCCGATCAACCGCGCCAGCTGGCCCGCGGTGGGATTGTTCATGTGGGCCCGGTTCTCCGCCGGAATATTGCCCATGGCGATCTGTCGATCCACCTGACGCGCGGAGACGATGGCCATGCGCAGGGTGGAAACCACGTCGAAATAGTGCATGTCCTGCACCGGGCGGCCCAGCCGCGCCTCGTAGATGGCAATGGCTTCTTCCCGGGTGGGCAGGCCCTCGAGGCGCTCGACGCCGAATCCCGTACTGAACAGGTCATCAAAAAACAGCCACCAGGCCAGGTCGACCTCCCCCGGTCCCAGGGTGGCCATTTCCCAGTCGATGGTGGCGGCCACGGTGAGATCGTCGTTGTAGAGGGTATTGGCCGGAATGGGGTCTCCCCAGAGGACGTTGACGGCGGGGTTTTCGGGCCTGTTTTCCTTCAGGTACGCCATGGCGTCGTCCAGCACCGACCAGGACCGCCCGGCCTCTGCCCAGGTGAGCCATTTCTCGATCCAGGTAAGGAACTGGTCGAGACCGGGTTGGCCCAGTTCCGGATCGTGGAGGAAGGTGAAGCCGTCGCGCCAGTCAACCTTGTGGATATCGGCCATATTCTCGATACCCCGCTGCCAGACCTCGAAGCGCTTGTCCAGGGGCAGGTCGGCCACCCAACCGCTGAGGTTGTAGTTGGGGTTCTGGGGCACCACCCGTCCCGGCACCTGCTCCATGACCAGGAAGGGTGCGCCGAGCAGGTCCGGATCCAGTTCAATACCCACCAGGGGCGGCACGGCAATGTCTGTGTGTTCCCGAAAGGCCTTCATGACCTTCCACTGGTGCTCCAGGTTGGCGTCCAGCAGCAGGTCGTGGCCGGAGATCTGGCGCCGGAACACCAGGTTTTTCTCCTGGTCGCCATCCGCGCTTCGGTAACGGGCGGTGGTAAAGTACATTTCCGCCGAAAAGCCGGCGCCGCCGGGGGCGCGCAGTTCGCTCAGGCTAACGCCGGAAACGGCGGGTAACTTGTCGGCCAGCCATTGTTCCAGGCGTTGGCGGGTGGTTTCCTGATCGATCTTGGTCATGTCAATATCGTCCTGGTGTTCAAGGGATAGAAAGGCCGGTCGCTCAGGCCTGGAGCAGGTTTCTCATTTCCGCCATCAGCCCGCCCATTTGTCCGGGGGCGCTGCCATGGAGGAGGATCTCGTCGCAACCCACGTCCAGATACTCTTTTAGTCGCCTCGCGCAGTGGGCAGCCGAGCCGATGGCATTGCCTTCCTCGAGCCAGAATTCGGGGATTTCCCTGGCCACTTCCACCAGCTTTTCCTTTGTGAAAGCCTGGTCCGCCAGCCCACCCTTGAGGTTGGCGAAAAGCGGATGATTGCGAATCCTGTCCAGGACGTCCGGGTCCCACTGATTGAAATCGACGATCTGCTCCCCGAACTTGGGAATCTGCAGATAGGTGATGGCCCGGCCGCCCACCACCGCGGCTTCCTCCTCGGGGGAAAGATCGGGGGCTACGATGACGTTGGCGATCATGCGCACGGCTCCGGGGTCGCGTCCGGCCTTTTCCGCCGCTTTCCGAACGATATCTGCCGAGCGCCGGACGCCCGCCGTGGTAAGCAGGCCATGGAGAAGGACCCCATCGGCGTGCTCGCCGGCGAAGGCGAGTGCCCTGGGGCCCATGGCGGGCATGATGATATCCGGGGGCGGCGCATCGAATCGATCGGTCAGTTCCAGGTTGGTGAACTCCCCAAGCTTGCCGCTATGGTCCACTGTCTCCCCGGCCCAGAGCCGGCGGGCGATGTCGATAAATTCCCGGGTGCGCTCCAGGGTCAGCACCGGCATGTTCATTTTCTTCCAGTGGGCCGGTACCGCCCTTGCCAGGATCAGGCTGAACCGGTTGCCGGTATAGGCCTGCATCAGGTTGCCGATACTGGCCGTGACCAGGGGGTGGCGCATATGGCAGTGGAAGGTGCCGCCGATGCGCAGGCCCGGCGCGGCCTGGGCCAGGGCGCCGCAATGCACCGAGGGCTCCTTGACCGCGTAACGCTCGGCGAGCCAGACACCGCCCAGGCCGACGGCGCGGGCATCCCGGGCCTGCTCGATGGCCTGGAGCGGGTCGCTTACCCTGCCCGGTAACACATAGGTACTGAAGGTGTCGGCCAGTGTCTGTTCTATATCGGTATTCGGCTTGTTCATGTCACCTCCTGATTTATTCTCGTAGGTTCGGTTCGGCGTTGCACCGCTTTAGTCACCGGAGTTTTCCTACAGTAGCGCAAAACAAGCCAGCGCAAGGATGACGCCCAGAAACGGGATCACCACCGTGAGCCTGGCCAGGGGCCCGTAGGCGTCCTGGTGGGATTCGCCGCAGATGGCGCGGATCAGGGTAACCACATAGCCGTTGTGGGGCAGGGAATCCAGCCCCCCGGAGGCGATGGAAACCACCCGGTGCAGGGCATCCGGCTCGACGCTGTTTTCGGGCGCGACGTCCGGACCCACATAGAGGGGTGCCAGTAGCGGCAGGGCGATGGTCTGGCCGCCGGAGGCGGAGCCGGTCAGGGCACAGATAATGCTCACCGCGATGGCGGCGCCCACCAGGCCGCCGCCGGGGATGCTGGTAATGTACTGGACCACATCGGTAAAGGCCGGCGTCGCCTTGGCGACGGTGCCGAAGCCCACCACCGCACAGGTGTTGGCGGTGGCGATCAGGGCGCCGGTGGCCCCTTCGGAAAAGGGTCGGCCATGATCATTGAAATACCGGTAGTTGAACAGGTAGGTGAGCACCAGGCCGCTGGCCAGGGCGACGATCAATGCCGCGGTGCCCAGTGCCTCGTGGGAGAAAAAGACCACGCCCAGCACCGCCAGCAGGGGCAGTGCGCAGAGCAGGGGGTGGGGCAGGCCCTGGTGTTCCACATCAGGCACATCGGTGGCCCGTTCCTCGAAGCGCTCGCCATTGGCGATTGCCCGGCGCAGCATGCGCTGCATCCAGAAATAGCCGAGCCCGGCCATGAAAACAGCAACGATGATGCTCACCTCCCAGCCGGCATAGGGGGTGGTATCCAGGTAGGGGATGGGAATCCAGTTCTGGATTTCCGGGGAACCCGCCGAGGTCATGGTAAAGGTGACCGAGCCGAAGGCGATCACGCCGGGCAGGAAACGCCGGGGCAGGTTGGCTTCCCGAAACAGGCTGAGTGCCATGGAGTACACGCAGAAGGCGACAATAAAGACACTGACACCGCCGTAGGTGAGAATGGCGCAGGCGGCGACCACCGCCAGCGCGGCGTGCTTGACGCCGATATGGCTGATGATCCAATGGGCGATACTTTCGGCAGCGTGACTGTTTTCCATGGCCTTGCCGAAAATTGCACCGAGCAGGAACATGAAAAACCAACTCCTGAAAAAGGAGGTGAAGCCGTCCATGAAAGTGCCCACATAGGTGGCCTGCCCCTCGGCGGCAAGCTGGTCGAACAGCGGCAGTCCGCCGGTCAGGGCAATCACCAGCGCGGACAGGGGCGCGGCGATGAGCAGGTGCATGCCGCGGATGGCGAAAAAGATCAGCAGGCCGAGGCCCGCCAGCAGGCCGATAAAGCTCAGCATAATTCTGTTTCTTCTGATGGGTGGATTGGGGCAGGGGCCCAAAAGCAAACTAGTCTATAACGTAAATCCCGTCGCTTAAAGCGACGGGGTTGGCCGGTGTCTGCTAGTCGCGGCGCACGGCATTGCGGCCGGCGGCCTTCGCTTCGTAGAGGGCGGCGTCGGAGCGACTGATTATGGCCCCCAGATCTTCGCCCTTGCGCAGTTCCGCCACACCGATGCTGAGAGTTACGTCGATGCGTTCCCGGCCGTAGGCCACGGGTCGTTTGGCGACCGCTCGCCGAACGCTTTCGGCCCTGGTGGCGGCGTCATCCAGGGTGGCATCCTCCATCAGTACCAGAAACTCCTCGCCGCCCCACCGGCAAAGGATATCGCTCTCGCGGGTTTCCTGGCGGATAATATTGGCTACGGACCGGATCGCCACATCGCCACCCTGGTGGCCGTATCTGTCGTTTATGCGCTTGAAGTGGTCGATGTCGATATTCAGCAGGGCCAGTGACTGGCCCTTGCGCCTGGCCGTTTTCAGGGCGTGGTCGAACAGGGTGTCGAATACCTGGCGGCTGGCGGCGCCGGTCAGCTTGTCGGTGGTGGCCATGCGCTCGAGCCGACGCTGATAGCCGCGCAGGGTGAAGTGGGCGATCAGGCCCACGACCAGCGTAATCAGCACGGACAGCCCCAGGTTGACGAACAGGGTCTTCTGGATACGGGTTTCACCCGGGTCGCCGCGTTGTTCCACCAGCAGGAACCAGTCGAATTCAGGCACCAGCCGGCTGTTGACATAGACTTTGCCAGCATCGGGCGCCTGGTAGGTGAACGAGGTACTGGGGTTGGTCAGTATCCTGGTGGCGTATCTGCCGAGCCCCGGTCTTTCCTGGAGGCGCAGCGGGCCCTCGAACCGGTTGCCGTGCAGGGTAACGTCGCCTTCCCGGTCGACAAAATAGATCTGGCGCCCGTAGCGGCGCTGGTAGGCACGGATCAGGTCGGCCACGGCATCCACGGACAGGCCCACGCCGGTGGCGCCGATATAATTGCCCTCGTAGTCGTGAACCCGGTAATTGATGAAGATGGTCAGGCGGCTGCGGTCGGCGGTGTCGGCATCGACATTGATTTCGTAGGGCGCATTCATTTCGCGAACCCGCGCATACCAGGCGTCCTCGGGGTTGTCGGGATCGATTTCCTTGAGGATGCCGGAGGAGTGGTAGTAACGTCCGGTGGCGTCGGAGACGAAAAAAGCAGTGACGGTGTCGTATTTTTCCTGGATTTCCGCCAGGTACTGGCGGATTTTCGCGGGATTTTCCTCACCGGCCAGGGTCCAGTTGCGGACAAAGGTATCGTGGGCCATGAGCGAGGAAATCAGTACCGGCCGCAAAAGGTCCCGCTGGATCTCGGAATAGATATTGTCACTGGTCAGGGGCAGGGTTTCCCCGGCAATCTGTTTGGACAGGGAGTCATGAGCCACGAAGTAGCTGATCAGGCTGGTGGACATGAAGCCGACCAGCAGCAACAGCGCCATGGCGAGCACGAAAAGGGTCTTTTTTCTGTACATCCGGCGGTATCCGTCAATGGGCCCCGTGGTTCGGGCGAATCAAAGCAGGCGAACATAAGGCAATTGCGACGGCTTTTCCAGTCTCCCCGGGGCCGGTAATGGTTTTTGGGCCGGGGATCAGTCCGTTGCCCTGAACCGGAGCCCGGGGTAGGGTGGCGTTCTTTTCAAATAGATAGGGGCGAATGGTGAGCGTGTCTGCCGGCAGGCGTATTCTCGATGAAGGGCGGGCCCTGGCAGGACTGGAGGCCGATACCACCAGTCACTGGGAAAAAATAATTTCCGCGATCGGGGCTCTTTTGGGCATTCTCGCTGTTTACTGGGTGTCGCGGTGGTTTCTGGAGGATACTGCGCTCCATTTGATGGTGGCTTCCATGGGGGCCACGGCGGTGCTTTTGTTCGGAGCACCCCACGGTGTCCTGTCCCAGCCCTGGGCGCTGTTCGTCGGCCACGGCGTGTCCGCGATTATCGGCGTCGGTTGTCAGAAGCTTTTCCCCGGTGAACCCTGGACTCCGGCCCTGGCGGTGGGAGCTGCGGTCGGCGCCATGCATTACCTGCGTTGCCTGCACCCACCGGGCGGGGCCACGGCGTTGTCGGCAGTTATCGGCGGCAGCGATATCCACGTCTTGGGTTATCAGTATCTGGTGACGCCGGTGTTGCTGAATGTCATTGCTATTTTTGTGGTGGCGGTGGCATTTAACGGGCTCTTTGCCTGGCGCCGTTATCCCGCCCACCTGGCTAGGCGCGGTGGCGGTACGCGATCCCCGGGCGGGGAAGGAGGCTTGCTCACTCACGAGGATTTTGCCGCGGCGCTCCAGCAGTTTGACTCCTATATCGACGTGAGCTCCGAAGATCTGGCTGAACTTTTCGAGCTGGCCATGCGCCATGCCCGTGAGGGCGGTAGTCATCCGGCGGTCGTTATCCCCGGCCGCTATTACAGCAACGGTAGAGTGGGGCGGGACTGGAGTATCCGGCAGGTCATCGATGCCTCGGAAAAGGACGACCCGGCCGGAGAGCAGGTGATTTTCAAGACCGTGGCGGGTGCCGGCGCCTACGATACCGGCCTCGCGGGACGCGAGGAATTCCGTCGCTGGGCCCGTTACGAGGTGGCGCCCAGCGGTGGTCACTGGGTCAGGGTCGGCATGGGGAAAAGTGACTAGATCTTGATATAGGCGTAGCCCTGTTCCTGAAAATCCATCAGGGCGGCGGTGCCGCTTGGCGATATATAGTGGATGCCTTCGGCCAGGTCTTCCCTGGCCAGATGCTGGTTGTCCAGGGCGGCCGCGCAGGCGCCGAGCCAGTCAGTGTGGGCGAGAATACCGGCGGCGTAATCGAGACTCTTTGACAGGCGGACGACCGCCGGGCCGTTCACCACCACGGCAATGGTCGTTGCCGGTTCTTCCCGGTCAAGCTGTTCGACGGCGGTCAGCAACTCCAGTATTTTGACCGGCTCGTTGAGGTGAAATACCACCTGGCGGGCGCTGTCCGCCAGCGCCGGTGTCACCAGGAGCGCTGCCACCAGGACAGCTTGAATGGTGGTTTTCATGCGTCGGTTTTCAGTTGCTCCCTGAGCTGGACGTTTTCCCGGTAGAGGTTGCCCATGGCCTTGAATACGCCATCGTTGTAAAACTGCAGGGTGGGCAGGTCGCCGGGATCGATACCGTGTCGGTTGGCAAAGTAGTCGATTAACTCGTCGGTTTCGGATCGATAAATACCGGGTTCCACTTCCACGGTGGGAAAAGAGGCTTTTTTGCCCGTGGCATCTTCAAGCTCGGTCCTGAGTTGCTCGTAGTGGGTGGCTTCCGGGTCGACGGGAACCACGCGAATCTGGTCCCTGAGCCCCGCCTCGGTCATGAAGAGCAGGAACTTGAAGGAAAACGGGCAACCCAGCATCAGGTAGGCAGTGGCTTTGGGGGGTGTGTCTGTCATTGACGGACCTCCGGAAAAAGTGTCTGGTATGTGGTTGCCTTTAAGCCTAGCATTTCTGTACGTAAGTGGGGAAAGTGGAGTTACCCCGCTTCGGTGGACAGTTCCGGGCTTTGGGCCCGAGCGTATTGTCTCTCGAACTTGATAGGTGATATTTGTCCATTTC
>MRWG01000797.1_pt1 | contig 26139 bp, 22 predicted proteins | sample 1013341 | NCBI WGS metagenome assembly MRWG01 (sample SAMN06117577, study PRJNA244670) | biofilm metagenome | biome: Water; feature: Cathode Biofilm; material: Biofilm; isolation source: microbial consortium enriched at the cathode of a solar microbial fuel cell | place: USA: District of Columbia ... | reverse complement strand
ATAACGCGGGGTGGAGCAGTCCGGTAGCTCGTCAGGCTCATAACCTGAAGGTCGCAGGTTCAAATCCTGCCCCCGCAACCAAACGCAAAGAAGCCCCGCCTCAAGGCGGGGCTTTTTTGTTGGGTGCAGGTCGCTGGTCTTCCCATTCAGGCTCCGTCCTCGGCGCCTCTTGCCTGCCCCCGCAGGCAACGATCTCCGCGAGTGCAAAGACCCGCCAGCCGGCGGGTCTTTTGCGTATCGGAACACTAAGTCCCCGGAAACAGACGACTTTTGGCTTATTGCGGTGAAAATAACCCCGCCCTATGCTGAATGTTCTCAAACCAACAAAAATCGAGAAGTCCGGGAGGAAATCAATGGTCAACCTGAAGTCAGTACTGCTGGGTGGACTTGTTACCGCTACCATGGCGCTGCCCGTGCAGGCCGAGACGACCCTGGTGGGTGCGGTGCAGTTCGGCGAGGAACATGCCTTCACCAAGGCTCTGCGCGAGTTCGAGAAGCTGGCTTCGGCCTGCTCGAACGGGTCGCTGAAGTTCGAGCTGCATCTCAATTCCGAGCTCGGCCTGGAGAAGGACTACTTCGAGAATATGAGCCAGGGGATCGCCGTGGACTACGCGATCGTCTCGCCGTCCCACATGTCCACCTTCTCGCAGAAGGCGCCGCTGATGGACATGCCCTTCCTCTTCCGCGACCTCGAGCACTGGAACAAGGTCATGGAGCAGGATGCCCTCAAGCCGCTTGCCGACGACGTCATGGAGAAGGCCGACGTCCGCCTCATCGGTTATGCCGGCGGCGGCACGCGCAACCTCATCGTCAACAAGCCGATCACCAACATGGATGAGCTTTCAGGGCTGCCCATGCGGGTGATGGGTGCCCCGATCCAGACGCGTATCTTCGAGGCCATCGGCGCGCACCCTTCGGTGATCGCTTATGACGAGGTCTACAACGCCATCCAGACCGGCGTTATCGACGCCGCCGAGAACGAAGCCGCCGGCATCGAGCAGATGAAGTTCTACGAGGTCGGGCCGGAGATCTCGCTCACCCAGCACGCCATCACGGTGCGGCCGCTCGGCTTCGCCAACAAGACCTTCGAGCGGCTGACAGCCGAGGAGCAGCAGTGCGTGCTCGAGTCCGGCAAGGCGGCCGGCAGGCTCGGCCGTGAGATCGAAAGCGGCCAGGATCAGGCCAAGCTCGATGCCATGGAGAAGAACGGCCTGCTGAAGACCCACGCCTTCACGGAACGCGACAAACTGCTGATGCTCGCCACGCCGGTGAAGCAGTCCTACGCCGAAGAACTGGGCGCAGCCGACGTGCTGCAGGCGATCGAAGCCGTCAAGTAGCCTTAATAATGTGACGTGTGGGGAGGTCCGGCCCGGGCCTCCCCATAGTTCTGCGGGGCGCAGCCGAAGCGGCGGCGCACTACGGGGGGGAGATGGTGCGGGCCCTGCTTGACGTCTATTACCGCTTGCTTCGGTTGGTGCTGACTTTGCTGATGGCGGCCATCATCGTCCCGGTCGCCATGCAGATCCTCAGCCGCTACACGGGTCTCATCCCGCGGTTCATCTGGACCGAGGAAATCGCCCGCTTCTGCTTTGTCTGGATCATTCTCATCGGATCGATGATCGCGGTGCGCGACGACACCCATTTCGACGTCGATCTGCTGTCGCACAGCCGCAGCCCCAAAACCGAACTGGTGCTGGCCCTCTTGCGCTCCGGCCTCATGGGCGCCGTTGCGCTGACCTTCGTCATCTATGGCTATGACTTCGCAGTGCTCGGCTCGCGCCAGCGCTCGGAAATCGCCAGCCTGCCGATGCTGACCATCTATATCGCCTGGCCCATTGCCGGGGCGACCTGGCTGCTGTTCCTGGGCGAACGGATTTACGCCGAGATTCGCGCCTATCGGAAAAGGAGCCTCGATGGGACCGCTTGAAGTCGCCGCTATTCTGTTCGGCGTGTTCGGCGTCCTGGTGGTCCTGCGGGTCCCGGTCGCCTTCGCGCTCGGCCTCGCCGTGGTGCCGGTCTTCTTCATCGATGACCGCCTGACCCCGGTCCTGCTCCTGCGCGAGATGTTCAAGAGCTACAACGCCTTCGTGCTGCTCGCCGTCCCGTTTTTCCTGCTCGCCGCGAACCTGATGAACGCTGCCGGCATCACCGACCGCCTGATCCGGCTGGCGCGCGAGCTGGTGGGGCACCTGCCCGGCGGTCTCGGCCATGTGAACGTCGTGGTCTCCATGCTCTTCGCGGGCATTTCCGGCAGCTCGACGGCCGACGCTTCCGGCATCGGCTCGCTGCTCATCCCGCAGATGAAGAAGGAAGGCTACGACCCCTCCTTTGCCGTCGCCATCACCGCCTGCTCCAGCGTCATGGGCGTCATCATTCCGCCGTCGATTCTCATGGTGGTGTGGGGCGGCCTGATGTCGGTGTCCATCGGCGGCCTGTTTCTGGCCGGCGTCGTTCCCGGCATGCTGATCGCCGGCTCGCAGATGCTCACGGTCTACATCTATGCCAAGCGGCGCGGCTACCCGGTTTATGCCCGCACGACGCTGCTGTCCCTGATGACGGCGGCGGCGAGCGCCTCGCTGGCTCTCTTCACGCCCCTGATCATCGTCGGCGGCATCGTCGGCGGCTTCTTCACGCCTACCGAGGCCTCGGTGGTTGCCGTCATCTATTCCATGGTTCTCGGCGTGGCGGTCTACCGTTCGGTCAGCCTCAAGGCGCTGCCTGGCATCCTCTACGACAGCGGCCGCTTCGCGGCCATCGCCCTGTTCTGCATCGGCACCGCCTCGGCCTTCGGCTGGTGCCTGGCCTATTTCAAGATTCCCATTGCCCTGGTGTCGCAGATCGAGGCCCTGGGGCTGGGCGTGGTCGGCACCGGCTTCATGTGCGCCGTCGCCTTTCTCATCGTCGGCATGTTCATCGACGCCATACCGGCCATCATCATCATGGGCACGGTGCTGCTGCCGGTTACCCAGCAGGTCGGCATGCATCCGATACAGTTCGCGATCATCGGCATCGTCAGCCTCGCCTTCGGGCTGATCACGCCGCCCTATGGCCTGTGCCTGCTGATCAGTGCCGCGATCGGCCAGATCAGGCTGGTCAGCGCCCTGAAGGACGTCGCCATCATTCTGCTGCCGATGCTGGGGGTCCTGGTGCTGGTTATTCTCTTTCCGGACATGATCCTGGCGCTGCCGCGCTGGATCATGCCCCGATTCATCAACTAGGGTTCATCAACTAGGGTTCATCAACTAGGGTTCATCGGCAGGGCCGCGCCGGCACAGTCGCGGCGCTACTTCTCCAGCCCCTTCACGCCGGCCAGCACGGCACTGTCGAAGACCGTCCCCGTGGTGATGGCGCCGGTGAAGTCGGCGCCGGTCAGGTCGGCCCCGGCAAAGTCCGCGCGGGTCAGGTCGGCCTTGGTGAAGTCGGCGTCCTGCAGCTTGGCGAACTTGAAGTCGACCCGCTCCAGTTCCGCTTCCGAAAAATTGGCGCCGGTCAGCAGCGCACCGGTGAACTCGGTGCGGATCAGGCCCATGGACTGGTTACGCATGTCCGCCGAGGCCTTGAGCCGTGAGAAGTCGGCGCCGCGCATGTCCGCCAGGTGAAAGCGCGCCGTCACCTTTGCGCCCGCTAGCGTCGCCTCGACGAATTTGGTCGCCTCGTCGGGGCGGACCTCCATGCTTTCAGAGACCACCAGGGTCTCCAGCACCGCTCCGGTGAGGTCGGCGTGGGAAAAGTCGGCCGCCATGATCCAGGCGAGGTTCAGCCGCGCCCGCATGAGCCGCGCGCCTACCAGCCGCGCGCCCGCCAGCTTGGCGCGGCGCAGGTCTGTATCGGAAAGGTCGGTGCCGGAGAGATCGGCACCGGAGAGATCGGCACCGGAGAGGTCCAGGCTGCGCAGGTCGAGGCCGGCCAGCGAGCGGTCGGTGAAGTCAGCCGGGCGTCCCGCGGCGCGCGCGGCGGCCAGGACGTCGGCGACCGCGTCGCGGGTCAGATCGGCAGCCGCGGCCGACGGCACCGCTGCAGCAGCCGCGCCCAGCGCAACCGCCAATGCCAGAAGATGTCCGCGCAGATCCATGGAGGAACTCCAGGCTTTCTCCGCTAAGACTAGCGGGGATCGGCCTGACGACAAATCCTACCAAGGGACAAGGCGGTACTATGCCCTGCGGGAAGGCCCCGGGACAGGCCCTAGCCTGCCTTGGCAAGCCTTCCGCCGGTCGCGTCTTCGGGAACCGGGAGGGCGGGCACACCCTCGCCGGGCAGGGTGACGCGCACCCGCGTGCCTTCGCCCGGACGGCTGGTCAGCGTCAGGCTGCCGCCGTGAGCTTCAACCAGCGCCTTGCTGAGCGGCAGGCCCAGGCCGCTGCCTTCCCGCGACGGGCCCGTGGCGTTGCCGCTGCCCCTGAAGGGGCGGAAGACGCGATCGAGATCCTCTTCGGCGATGCCGACGCCGCTGTCCGAGACGACGATGTGATGGCCGTCTCCCGCGATGAAGGCCATGGTGACTTCGACACCGCCGCCCCTGCCGGTGAACTTCACCGCGTTGGCCAGCAGGTTGAAGACGACCTGCTTGAGCGCTCGTTCGTCGACCTTCGCCAGAGGCATGCCGGGCATGGCATTCACGACCAGACGGACGTCGGCGCTGCGCGCGCGTTCCTCGACCAGCCCCACAGCGGCCCCGGCGATCTTCGCCAGGTCGCAGGGCTTGCGCTCCAGCCCCATGTGCCTGGCCTCCACCGTCGACAGGTCGAAGACCTCGTTGGCCAGATTGAGGAGCTGCAGGGAACTGCTGCGGATGTGTTTGACGTAGTCGCCGTAGGCGGCGACGCTGTGCGGGCCGAAGATCTCCCGCTCGAGGATCTCGGAGAAGCCGAGAATGGAGGTCAGTGGTGTGCGCAGCTCGTGGCTCATGGTGGCGACGAAATCCGATTTCGACCGGTTCGCGACCTCCGCTGCCCGGCGTGCCGTTTCCAGCTCCTGGCGGTGGTAGGCTTCCGCGGTAACGTCACGGCCGCTGCCTCGGTAGCCGCAGAACTGGCCGGCGTCGTCGAACACCGGTTTGCCGCTGGTGAGAACCTGGCGGAAGCTGCCGTCGCGGGTGCGGATGGTGTAGCTGAAATCACGGAACGGCACGCGCTGCCGGATCTTCTTCTCATGCGCCTGCAGGGCAAGGCGGGGGACATCGGCGATCAGGTCGCGGCGCCGCTTGCCTTGGAAGAAGTCGACACCGAAGCCGGTGATCTCACCCAGGCGTTCGCTCACGTAGGTGACCCTCAGGTCGGCATCCATCTCCCAGAACCAGTCCGAGGCCATCTCGGCGACGTCGCGGAAGCGGCGCTCGTTGAAGCGTGTGCTGGCCTCCGCGCTGTGGCGGCGGATCTCCGCCATCAGAATGGTGGAAAGCAGCACCGTGCCGGCGAGATAGAAGATGGCGTAGGCGGGGGCGAAGCGCTGCAGCAGCGTCCAGCCAAAGGCGATATCGTCGATCGCCAGGAACCACGGCATGGTGGTGACGAACAGGGCGGTGCCGCCCAGGGCCGCGGCGCGCCAACTGGCGAGGCGGCCGAAGCGCCAACCGACGTAGGCGCCGAGCGCCGCTGCGGTGAGGATGCTACCGACACCGGCCAGGGTGCCGCCGCCGCCGAGATACAGCCGGTAGCCGGCCCCCAGCGCGCCCGCCACGACGGCAGCGACCGGCCCGCCGAAGGGCCCCGCGAGGAAGATCATCAGGTTGCGCAGGTCGAGCTGGACACCGGGCGAAACCACGATCGGCAGGTTCATGGCGATCACCGCCATCAGGCCGAACAGCAGGCCGCTGACGACTTTGCCGCTGCGCGGCCAGCGTGGCCCCATCCACAGCACCAGAGCGCTCTGGCCGCAGGCGAGGACGATGGCGACGGCGAAGCTTTCGCCGAGTTCTATGAGCAATTCCGGCAGCATTTGGGCAATTCGTCTGGTCGCATCGATTAGTTGGTTCTAGATGTCATGCAAGAATTAACGATTCGTTAAGAATGGTAAAAATAGTGGGCGATCTCCCTTAAGGGGGGCATATTCCCAGAATAAACAGGGAACACAAGCACGTTCTCCCGCTGGTTGAACCTGCCGCGGCTGACCGCTGCTTATGGCCGGGTCGCAGAATTGCTGGCCGCGAGGCAGCGCCCGCCTCGCCCCCCTGCGGGGCCTGCGCTATCTTGCCGGCGGGAGGAAGCCATCCATGACCACGGCGCCGCAGAGCCAGTCCCCGTCCCTCACCTTCATCGGTTTCGGAGAGGCCGCGCAGGCCATGGCCGCCGGCCTGCGGGAGGCGCATCCCGCACTGCCGATTCATGCCCATGACATCCGCTTTTCGGGGGACGACGGCGCTGCCCTGCGGGAGCGTGCCGCCGCGCTGGACGTTTGCGTCCACGTCGACCTGGGTGTCGCGGCGGCGGCCGGCGCGATCGTGCTCTCGACGGTGGTCGCCAAGGCCGCCGTGGCGGTGGCCGAGGCGGCGGCGGCCCATCTTCGGCCCGGCCAGTTCTACATCGACCTGAATTCCGCGGCGCCGGGCACCAAGCAGCGGGTCGCCGCCGCCCTTGCGGAGAGCGGCTGCGACGTACTCGACGGCGCCATTCTCTCGCCGGTGCCCAAGCACCGCCACAGGGTGCCGATACTGCTGTGCGGGCCGAAGGTCGCCGAGGGGGTCGCCAAGCTGGCGGCGCTCGGCTTCAACGTCGAAGACGGTGGCGAGGTCCTGGGCGCGGCCTCCGCCACCAAGATGCTGCGCTCCATCATGATCAAGGGCGTTGAGGCGTTGTTCCTCGAATGCGTCGCCGCGGCCAGCCACTATGGCGCAACGCAGCGGGTGCTGGAGTCGCTGCAGCCCAGCCTGCCCGGCCTCGACTGGCCGGAGCGCGCGCGCTACCTCACGTCACGCACCGCGCTGCACGGTCCCCGCCGTGCCGCTGAGATGACCGAGGCGGCGGCCATGCTGCGCGACCTCGGCATGGACCCGACCATGGCAGAGGCGGCGGCCAAGCGGATCGCCTGGGGCGCCGAGCAGGGCCTCGCCGCCGGGCTGGTCGACGACGGCTTTCCGACGGTGGAGGCGATGGAGAAGGCCTTCTCCGGCAAGGGCAAGGACGCGGCTTGACGCTTTGATGCCGCTGAACCCACCCCGGCAAATTGGATTTCCCCCGCATTCATAGCTAATCTCCTAAGGTGAGGGGGCTTCGCCTTGGAACGCCGACTGACGACCATTCTGTCCGCCGATGTGGTCGGTTACAGCCGCCTCATGGAGCAAGACGAGGCCGGCACCCTCGAGGCTCTCCAATCTCTGCGCAAGGATGTGATCCGTCCTAAGGAACAGCAGTATCACGGGCGCACCGTGAAACTCATGGGCGACGGAGCCCTCATGGAGTTCGCCAGCGTCGTCGACGCGGTTACCTTCGCCGCGGATGTACAGATGATCCTGCGAGAGGCGAGCCAGGAGGTCCCGGAGGCCCGGCGCATCGTCTTCCGCATCGGCATAAACATCGGCGACATCATCGTCGAGGACAACGACATCTATGGTGACGGTGTCAATGTCGCGGCGCGCCTGGAAGGTATCTGTGAGCCCGGCGGCATCTGCATTTCGCACAACGTCTTCGATCAGGTGAGGGGAAAACTTGACCTCACCTTCCAGCCACTGGGCGAGAAGCAGGTGAAGAACATCAGCGAGCCGGTCTCGGTCTACCAGGTGGTGCTGAACGACAAGGCGGCGGCACTGGTGACGCCGATCACTACCGCAGTCGCCCCCACGAAGGGGCGCCGGCGGCAGGTTGTCACTATTGGCCTGGCGCTGGCCGCCGTTGTTCTTGCCGCCACCGCAGGCCTTAACCTATGGACGCTTTGGGTGCCGAAAGAGGAGCCTGTCTCGGTCAAGGAGATGGCCTTCCCGCTGCCCGACAAACCGTCTATCGCCGTGCTCCCCTTCGACAATCTGTCCGACGATCCGGGCCAGGAGTATTTCGCCGACGGCATGACAGAGGATCTCATCACCGACCTCTCGAAGATTTCGGGCCTCTTCGTTATCTCGCGCAACTCCACGTTTACTTACAAGGACCGGGCGGTGAACGTGCGGGATGTCGCCGAGGAACTGGGCGTTCGCTACGTTCTCGAAGGCAGCGTGCGTCGCGCCGGCGAGCAGATCCGGATCAACACGCAGCTGATCGACGCGACGACCGGCGGGCATGTCTGGGCCGAGCGTTACGACCATCGGCTCGAGAACGTCTTCGCGGTTCAGGATGCCATTGTTGCGCGGATCGTGCAGGCGCTTGAACTGCATTTGACGGCGGTGGAGGAGGTGGGAGGGCAGAGTGAACCGGAAACTGTCAGCCTGGAAGCCTATGACCTCGTGCTCAAGGCGCGCCGCCAACTGACCCGCTTCGAGCGCCCGGCGACGGAGCAGGCGGCGGCCCAGCTGCAAGAGGCGATCGACCTGGATCCGAACTACGCCGAGGCCTACAGTCTGCTCGGTTTTCTCCATTTCGACGAATGGCGTTTATGGGGCAGGGGTCGGGATCAAAACCTGTCCCGTGCCGAGGATCTCGCGGAAAAGGCGGCATCCTTAAGGCCCGACGACCCGGCTCCACATGCCTTGCTGGCAATGGTGCATCAATGGCGGCGTGAATTTGACCCCGCCAGTGAAGAGGCGGACCGAGCGCTGGCGCTGGAGCCGCAAGACGCCATCACGCTCAGCAACATCGGTTCGGTACTGGTCTATGCCGGGCGCGGTGAGGAAGCGGCACGCATGCTCGAGCAGGCCGTCCGGCTCGATCCCTTCCATCCGCCGAGTTACTTGGAATGGCTGGGCAATGCCTATTGGCTTATGGGTGACTCGGAGCGCTGCGTGGAGGTTGCCCAGCGAGGCGTCGCGCTCGATCCAGACTATGTCTCGCTGCACGTCGTTCTGGCGATCTGCCACGCCGCGCTCGGACGGGAGACCGAGGCAGCAGCCGCGGCAGAGGAAATCCTCCGGATCAATCCGGGGTTCTCACTCGACGCCTACGCGGCCTACGTACCCTATTCAGACCCGCGCGACCGCCAGCGCCGTGTCGAACTGCTACGGAGTGCCGGGGTGCCGGAGTAGCCCACTTCATGGGGACGGCGAAATGTCGCCTTCGAAGATGTAGCGGCGTTCGGTCTTGCTCGGAAACTCGATACGCAGTGAGCCGACGCCACGCTGGTCAGCAAACCGCCCGGTGCCACCGATGATCTCCCAGGTGCCAGCGTTGACAACGCGTGTCTTGCCTTCCGGTCCCTGCACGAAGGTGGCGCGCAGCTGCCATTTGAAGTAGGCCGCATCACCGCCCTGTGTCGTTGCCTCGAGGTAGCCCGCGGCCTCCGCCGTGTCGCCGGCGATGACGTCGTGCATTCCGTATTCCACTACCTGGGCGCCTTTAAAGATGCCGCTTCCTGAGGCGGTTCCCTCACGCTTCAGCAGTGTGACGAAGCGCCGGTCGTCGTTCTTGAAAGCCAGGGAAATCGACTCGCTGGTCGACAATACCGCATCCAGTTTCACCGCCTCGGCGCGCGCGTCCGGGATAGAGAGGGAGAGGACGAATCCCAGAAGAGTTGCCGGTAGAAACCTCATGACGCTGTTCCTTTCGATCTGCCGAAAGGGGTACTGGACTCAGTCCTTGTAGCTGGGGTCCAGCCTGTCGAGCTTGCGGCGCAGGGCGGGCCACTCGACCTTGCCGATGGGCCGGTAGCCCTTCTCGGAGTTGTTGAAGCGATTGCGCTCGATGGTGGTGCGCTGGACTTCTTCCGGAATCGAGCTCAGTTCGGCGCCGGACTGCTGGAAGGCGAGCTGCATGTAGCAGGCGCGCTCGGCGCGGTACATCCACATGAAGGCCTCGCCAACCGTGCGCCCGACCGTGAGCAGGCCGTGGTTGCGCAGGATCAGCACGTTGTCGTCGCCCAGGTCGGCGACCAGGCTTTCGCGCTCGGCCAGGTCGGTGGCGATGCCCTGGTAATCGTGGTAGCGCGCGTGCGCGATCACCGCCATGGCGTGCTGAGTGATGGGAAGAAGACCGTCCTTCTGCGTGGCGACGCCGACGCCGGCGCGGGTGTGGGTATGGATCACGCAGGCGACGTCGGGACGCGCCATGTGGATGGCGCCGTGAATGACGAAGCCGGCCGGATTGATGCCGTAATCGCTCTCGGAGAGAATGTTGCCGTCCTGGTCGACCTTCACCAGGCTTGACGCGGTGATCTCGTCGAACATCATGCCGAAGGGATTGATCAGGAAGTGGTCGCCCGGGCCCGGCACGCGGGCCGAGAGGTGGGTCCCCAGCAGGTCCGACCAGCCGTAGTGGTCGACCAGGCGGAAGGCGGCGGCCAGGTCGACACGCATCTCCCACTCCTCGGGCGAACAGTCGATCTGCGGTCTTTCCTGGGGCATGGCCATGGCGGTCCGGTCCTCCCGATTCCTTGTCGCTGCACTGCAAAATCCTGCCGCGGTGGTGCGGAGAACAGACCTCACCGAAATGACACCGGGCGCGGCTCTTGTACCCTGACAATAGAACTCGGAAGAGCACGGCCTGTCCACCGACCTGAATTCACGGGCGCATGAAAGTAATGATCCGTGCATTAAAATAATTCCTGAATCCTTGGCGCGAAGGCCTCGCGCCAGTAAGGTGATACCAACCGGGGATGACGCTCCGGAGAACTTATAAAACGTGGACAGGCGCCGGATCGGCGGAGTCTCATTCAAGGGAGGAATAAATGTCCGTTTTAGGGTCCACCCGCCGGGTGGCATTTGGCGTTGCCGTGGTGGCGGCAGGCGCTGCGCTCTCAACCCTGGCAACGTCCGAAAGTCACGCTTTCAACCTCGAGGGCGAGACCGTCGAATTCGTGATTCCCTTCTCGGAATCCGGCGGTTCGGCGCGCTGGGCGAACTTCTACGCCCCGCTGCTCAGCGAGGCGCTGCCGGGCAATCCGACGGTGGTCGTCAGGTATCGCCCCGGCGCCAGCTCGACGAAGGGCGCGAACTGGTTCCAGGAGCAGGACACCGCCGATGGCACCCTGATCTTCGGCTCCTCCGGCTCGACACAGTTCCCCTACCTGCTGGGCGATCCGCGCGTGCGCTATGAGTATGCCGACTGGCAGGTGGTGCTGGCCTCCGGCGTCGGCGGCGTGACCTACCTGCCGCCCGACGTGGCCAAGAGCTTCGACGGCGATGCGGACGACCTCAAGGACATCGACTTCATCTGGGGCGCCCAGGGGGCGACCGGCCTCGATCTCGTGGCGAACCTGGCCTGGAAGATGCTCGGCATGAACGTTTCCCCGGTGTTCGGGATCGAGGGCCGCGGTGACGGCCGCCTGATGTTCGAACGCGGCGAAGCCAACATCGACTACCAGACTTCGCCGGCCTACCTGCGCAGCGTGGTGCCGATGGTCGAACAGGGCCTTGCCGTGCCGATGATGACCTGGGGGTCGCTGGACGACGACGGCAACATCGTGCGCGATCCGACCTTCCCGGAGATTGCGACTTTCAAGGAAGTCTGCGAGGCGACCGCCGGCTGCGAGACCAGCGGCACGGCGTGGGACGCCTGGAAGGCCTTCTTCATCTCCGGTTTCGCGGCGCAGAAGATGGTCTTCCTGCCGAAGACGGCCTCGCAAGAGGTGGTCGACGGCTACGAGGCGGCGTTCAAGAAGATCCATGCCCGCCCCGACTTCAAGGAAAAGGCGGCGGCGACTCTCGGTGACTACCCGCAGATGACCGGCAAGGGTGCCGACAAGGCGAAGAAGCTCGCGACGAGCGTTCCCCCTGAAGCCAAGAAGTTCGTTATCGACTGGCTGAAGGAAGACTACGACGTTTCGGTGCAGTGATCAGGGAAACCGGCCCCATCGACCGATGGGGCCGGTACTCCTTCGGGGTTAAGCTCATTCCATGGACTTGATTGCGACGGCATTGCCCGCCCTCGGCGAGGCAATGGCTCTCATACTGCGGCCGGAACAGCTGATGTTCCTGTTCCTCGGCGTGGTCCTGGGCCTCTCGGTCGGGGTCTTTCCCGGGCTCGGCGGCATCGCCGGGCTTTCGCTCGTCCTGCCGTTCATCTTCGGCATGGATCCGGTTTCCGGCCTCGCCCTTATGGTCGGCCTCATTGCCGTGGTGCCGACGTCGGATACCTTCGCCTCCGTACTGCTCGGCATTCCCGGCTCGACCGCCAGCCAGGCGACGGTGCTCGACGGCTTTCCCCTGTCGAAGAAGGGTGAGGCGGCGCGGGCGCTTTCCGCTGCTTTCGCCTCGTCGCTCTTCGGCGGCCTCCTGGGGGCCTGTGTCCTCACGTTCTTCATTCTGATCGCCCGGCCGCTGATTCTCGCCTTCGGCCTGCCAGAGATGCTGATGATCACGATCCTCGGCCTTTCCATGGTCGCGATCCTGGCCGGCCGCATTCCGCTGAAGGGCGTGGTGGCCGCCGGTCTGGGCCTGATGGTCGGCACCATCGGCGAAGCGGCCGCCGGCGGCAGCCTGCGGATGTCGACCTACGAGATCCCCTATCTCATCGACGGCCTGTCGCTGGTCATTGTCGGCCTGGGCATCTTCGCGATTCCGGAGATCGTTGCCCTGCTGCGGCAGGACCGGGCGATCTCCAAGAGCGGCGGCCTGGGCAAGGGCTGGCTGGACGGCGTGCGCGACTGGTGGCGCAATCTCTGGCTCTCCATTCGCTGCTCGGCCATCGGCGTGCTTGTCGGAGTCATTCCGGGGCTTGGCGGCTCGGTGGTGGACTGGATCGCCTACGGTTTCACGGTGCAGGCTTCGAAGGACAAGAGCCAGTTCGGTCGCGGCGATATCCGTGGCGTGATCGGTCCGGAGTCCTCCAACAACGCCAAGGAAGGCGGCGGCCTGGTGCCGACGCTGATCTTCGGCATTCCCGGTTCGGGCAGCATGGCCGTCTTCCTCGGCGGCCTCGCCCTCTTGGGATACGATCCCGGCCCGCACATGGTGCGCCACAATCTCGACATCACCTACACCATCGTCTGGTCGCTCGCCTTTGCCAACGTCATCGGCGCGGGGCTATGCATCGCGCTGTCGGGCCAGATCGCCAGGTTGACGACGATCCGCTTCACGCTGGTCGCCCCTTTCCTCTTCATGGTCATCGCCTTTGCCGCTTTCCAGTCGACCCAGTCGCTGGGCGATCTGGTCGCGCTGATGGGCGTTGGCGTGCTGGGAATCTTCCTGCGCCGTTTCGAGTTTTCGCGGCCGGCCTTTCTCATCGGCTTTGTGCTCTCGGCCCAGGCCGAGTCCTTCTCCAATATGGCCAATCAGATCGCCGGTGCGCGATTTAATCGCGGTCTGCTCGACGGCCTCGAATACATCGCCTCGCCGATCGTTCTGGTGATTCTCGCGCTGACGGTGGTCTCAATCATCATCGGCATCCGCCAGGGCAAGCAGATCCTCGGCTCGGACAACCCGCCGACCGGCGGCAAGCGGGCGCCGCTGGTTTTCCTCGCCTGCATCCTCGCCTATCTGGCGGTGGCCTGGGTCGATGCCCTGATGATCGGGCGCGTGGGCGATAAGATCTTCCCGGTGACCGTGGGTCTGGTCACCCTGGTCTGCGGCATCGCTCTCTTGATCCGGATGATGCGTGCTCCGGAAGGCCATGCCCTTTTTGCCGACATGGAAAGGGGCGGCGAGGACTTCACTGCGCCGCACGGGCTGTGGGCGACGCTGGCATGGTTCGCCTTTCTCCTGGTGCTCTCGTCGCTGCTGGGTTTTGTCATCGCTGCAACGATCTTCTTCGTCACCTTCCTGCGCATCCGGGCGCAGGTGTCGTGGCTGCGCACGGTCGTGCTGAGCGCCATCTCGATCGGGTTCATCTGCTTCCTGGCAGGCACGCTGGGCCGCGACTTCCCGCCGGGGCTGCTGCAGGAGTTAGTCAGGCTGCCCTGGCCCCTGACCTAGAACCGCGGCCTTAGGGTGGCGTCAGCGCGCGAGGCTGCCGGGAAAGACGCTGCCCGCGAACAGCTTGCGCGCCGTCCTCAGGAAGGCAGCGCGCCGGATCTCCGGCGTGCCGGCGCCTTGCGCCACTTCCATGAGAACCTCCAGGGCACCGGTCGGATGTTCCACCGCCAGCGTCTTGCGCGCGCCCTCGGGAATTGACGCGACCTGTGCCGCGGGCGAGCCGGGCAGCAGACAGGCCGTGGCCACGCTGATGGCGCCGAACACGCCGATGGTGGCGTGGCAGCGGTGCGGGATGAAGGTGCGCGTCGACACGCAGCCGCCGTGCCTCGGCGGCGAGACCATGGTCATCTTCGGCACGGTCTTTTCGCACACGTCACCCAGGTTCATCAGCGGCCCGGCGGCAAGGCGCACCTCTTCCAGCCGTGCCTTGAGGCCGGCATCGGCCTCCAGTTCCTCGCGGGTCTCGTCGCCGCGGATGCCCATGTCGTCGGCCAGCAGCACAACCACGGGCATGCCGTTGTCGATCAGGGTCACGCGGTAGCCCGCGACCTCGTCCACCGCATGGCCGCTGGGCAAGAGGGCGCCGCACATCGAACCGGCGGCATCGGTGAAGCTCAACGGCACGGGTGCTGCGGTGCCGGGAACGCCGTCGATATGGGCCTCGCCGCCGTAGCTCACCCGGCCGCCGGGCGTGGCGATCTCGGCGATGGCGGTCTGTCCGCTGTTCACCATGAAGATGGCGACCTCGGTCACCGGGTCGCGCGCTGCCACCAGCCCGTGTTCGATCGCGAAGTAGCCGACGCCGGCCAGAATGTTGCCGCAGTTCTGGCCGTAGCCGACCCGGGCCTCGTCGACGAAAACCTGGGCAAAGAGATAGTCGACATCGATGCCGGGGCGCGTCGAGGCGGAGATGATGGCGACCTTGCTGGTCAGTGGATCGGCGCCGCCGATCCCATCGATCTGGCGCGGATCCGGCGAGCCCATGATCGACAGCAGCAGCCTGTCGCGCGCCGCTTCCTGCGCCGGCAGGTCACGGGCCAGGAAGTAGGCGCCCTTCGAGGTGCCGCCGCGCATCAGGGTGCAGGGAATGCCCGTGGCCGGCGTGGCGCTCATCGCGCGACGCCCCTCACAGTTCGTCGCCCCTCATAACTCGTCGACCGTGCGCGGGAAGATCGACTGAAAGGCCTCGGCGTACTTCGCCGCGCGCCCGCCGGCCTGGCCGCCGGAGTTGCGGCGGAACTGGTTGCCCCGGTTCTCGGCCACGTTGGTGTAGTAGGACCAGAGGTGTTCCTGACCCTCCATGCACTCGATGGCGGCGCGCTTCTGCTCCCAGACATCGGTGATGTCGAGCAGGGTATCGCAGCGCCAGTCGCACTGCTCGGTCTGGTGCGGCTCGAAGAGGTAGAGCTGCGGCGCGCCGAGCACCTTCTCACCCGGCTTGTGGCCCCAGGCCTGTGCGGTCGAGCGGCACTCCAGCGTAACCTGCGTGGCATAGGGGTGGTCGCCATTGTAGGGGTCGGCCTTGGAGTGGCTCAGCATGAAGGCCGGCTGCACCGCGCGCATCACGTCGACCAGCCGCTCCTTGGCCTCGGGGCCGGCGACCAGGGGGTAGTCGCCCAGGTCGAAGAAGTGAATGTCGTGCGCTTGCACCGCCTTGGCGGCGGCCTCGGCTTCCTTGCGGCGGGCGTCTTTCACCTGCTGCAGGGTGGTGCCGGGATTCTTCCACAGCTTGGCCGACTCGCCGCGCTCGCCATACGACAGGCAGACGATGGTGACGGCGTAGCCCTTGGCGGCGTGCAGTGCGATGGCCCCGCCCGCGCGCCAGACGAAGTCAGCGGCATGCGCACTGACGACCAAGGCGGTTTGCCCTGCCATCCTTTCCTCCCTGTAGCTCTTATTGTCCGTCCGGTGGGAAGTATTGCTCTCCGGGCCCGTGCTGTATAAGAAAAACCGTGCCAGGAGTATTACGTCTGGCTATAGACTCCTCGAAGGCTGAAGCGATGATCCGTCCGAACCTGCGACATCTAAGGGCCTTCAGCCTGGCCGTCCGCGAAAGGAACATTAGCCGGGCGGCCGAGGCGGCCCACATCACGCAGTCGGCGGTCAGCCAGGCGGTGGCCAAGCTGGAGGCCCACTACGGCTGCCGCCTGCTGGAACGCAGCGCTGCGGGGGTCTATCCCACATCTCTCGGAACGGTGGCGGCCGAACGTATCGATCGTGCCCTGGCACGGCTGCGCGCGGCCTGCCAACGGCTGACCCAGGCCCGCAGCGCGCGTCAGCCCGGCACGGCCCCAGGGGCGGTCGCCGGGGCGGTCACTGGGGCGGTCACTGGGGCGGCGGCGCCCGAACGCATGCTTACCCTCTCGCAACTCGCGGCTTTCCTTGCCACCGCCCAGGCTGGCGGCTTCAAGGCCGGGGCCCGTCAGCTCGGCCTCTCGCAGCCCTCGGTGCACCGTGCCGTGCGCCAGCTTCAGGACGTGCTCGGCATCGACCTGCTGGAGCAGACCAGCCTCGGTCTGGCGCCGACCCGTGCCGGCGCTGATTTCGCCGCCTCGGTGGCGCTGATCCTGAAGGAGATCGATCTCGTCGCCGACGACCTCGACGAGGCGCGCGGCCGCCATCGCGGGCGCGTCGCCATCGGCTCGCTGGCGCTGGGGCGCAGCGAGCTGGTGCCGCGTGCCGTCGCCCGCGCCGTGAAGGCCTTTCCCGACGCCCAGTTCCTCATCCAGGACGGCACCTACGACCAGCTGCTGCACGGCCTGCGCGCCGGTGAGCTCGATCTCATCGTCACCGCCGCACGGCCGCTGCAGACCGATGACGTGATCGAGGTGCCGCTGTTCGACGACGCGCTCGCCGTGGTCGCCCGCGCCGATCACCCCCTCGCGGCGCAGGGCGTTGCCGCGCTGGAGGACCTCCGGCGCTATCCCTGGATACTGCCGCGTCGGGACACGCCGACGCGCCAGCGCTGCGACGCCTTGCTGGCCCAGATCGGCGGCCCCGAGCCGGTCGGCCAGGTGGAGACCGGCGCCCTGGTCGCGGTTCGCGCGCTGCTGCTGGAAAGCGACCGCCTGACATTGCTGTCGCGGCGCCAGATCGCGGTCGACGTGAAGTCGGGCCTCCTGGCGGCGCTCGATGTGCCCCTGCCGGAGCCTCGGCGCAGCATCGTCGCGACCCTCAGGCGCGACTGGAAGCCGACCCAGGTTCAGGCGGCGCTGCTTGAGGAACTGCAGGCGATCACCTGCGAGTGGGCCCTCGAGGACGGGGTGCCGTCACACAGCGCGCTAAGCGGCAGCGCCTGAAGCCAGCGCCCGGATCGTCTCCAGCAGGTCGGCGGGCAAGCGGATGCCGTCGCGCAGCGCCGCGGCCCGGCGCTGCTGCTCGCGCTCGCCGGGCAGCTGCACCGGCTGATCGGGGTCGGCCGGCGGCGTGCCTTGCACGATTTCGCGGAAATGTGCGATGGCCTCGCCGTAGGCCTCGGCGCCGAGCAGCCGGGCGGGATCGATGAGCAAGAAGAAGTGGCCGGTGCCTGAGGCCTGCTCGGGAAACTCGGTCCAGGGCGTGATGTCGGTCAGGAAGCGCGCGCCGCTGAGCACGCCGGACAGCACATCGACCGCCTGCGACAGTCCGGAGCCCTTGTGGCCGCCGAAAGGCAGCAGGAAGCCGGCCAGAGCCGCCGCGGGGTCGACCGTCGGCCGGCCCGCCGCGTCGACGGCCCAGCCTTCCGGGATGGTGCTGCCCTCGTCGCGCGCTTTGCGGATCTTGCCGCGCGCGGCGACGCTCATCGCCATGTCGAGCAGGAAGTGCGGGGCTGTGGGGCAGGGCGCGGCAATGCACAGCGGATTGTTGCCGAGCCGCGCCTCGCGGCCGCCCCAGGGTGCGATGGTGGGCGAGGCATTGGTGCCGCAGAGCAGCACCAGGCTGCGTTCGCAGGCCTTCAGGCCGTAGGGTGCCAGGGCGCCCAGGTGGTGCGAGCGCCGGCAGCCGAGGTAGGCCATGCCGGTTTCCGCCGCCATGGCGAAGCCTTCTTCCAGGGCGGTCATGGCGACCGCCGGGCCGAGGCCATCGTCGCCGTCAACGATGGCCAGCGACGGCGCTCGGCGCTCGACCGTGATCTCAGCTGCGGCTTTGATGCCGCCCAGGCGCAGGCGCTCGCCGTACAGCAACAGGCGCAGTACCCCGTGGGTGCCGAGGCCCATCATGTCGCCTTCGACCAGGATTTCGGCGGTGGCCGCGGCGTGGGCCGGGCTGGCGCCGGCCTGCGTCAGGGTGGCGACGGCCAGCGGACGCAGTTCCGCGGCGGAAATGACGGCGGTTTCGCTCATGCCGAAGAGGTAGCAGGTTTCCGTGCGCCTGCGCAGAGCAGAAATCACTGCTGCGGCAGTTTATCGTAGAACATGTCGTAGATCGCGAAGGTGATATCGCTCTCCAGCGGAAAGGAGAGCATGCCCATCACCGAATAGCCGAGCAGCCAGGGCATCAGGTAGAAGCGCACCATGAAGAAGAACCAGGCGACGAACAGCGGCACCAGCGGCTGGATGAGGAAGCCCGGCGTGATCGGCCGGAACACGCGCAGGATCGGGTTGGTCGCCTTCACGAAGAACCGCATGAAGAAGAAGTTGGTATCTTCCGGCAGGAAGATGTTCATCGCGAAGCGGCCGATCAGCGTCCACATGACGATGCCGAGGATGTAGTCGATCGCCACGACCCAGATCGGGAAGATGGAAAGCGGGTCAGTCATGCGACAGGCCTGGCTGGGCGGTTCCTAGGGTTGGAAAGGAAAAGGGTGGCGGAGCAAGCTCCGCCACCCAGGTCTGTGCAACGTCTTTCTTATCAGGTCAGTGTGCGGCACCCAGAATGGTCTCGCCCGAGGGCAGACGAACTTCGTCGACCATCGCCTGAGTCTCGGCATCCGGGGCCGGGGTCATCAGGCTGACCACGACCATGGCCACCAGGCTGACCGGCATGCCGATCATGGCGAAGCGGAGATGGTCGATGCCGAGCCACGGAGCGCCGCCCGTGTAGACGTAGTAGAGGTAGGCCGAGCCCGCCGCGAAACCGCAGATCATACCGGCGATCGCGCCTTGCGTGTTGGCCCGCTTCCACCAGACGCCCAGCACCAGCGGGAAGAACAGGCCGGAGGCGGCGAAGCAGAAGGCCCAGGCCACCGCACCCAGGATACCCGTGAGCTGCAGGCTGGCGATCAGGGCGCCGAGGGCACCGATGACGACCAGCAGGACACGGGCGACGATCAGGCGGTGCCTGGTGTCGGCCTTGGGGTCGATGATCTTGTAGTAGAGATCGTGGCTGAGCGCGTTGGCGATCGCCAGCAGCAGACCGTCGGCCGTCGACATGGCGGCCGCCAGGCCGCCGGCGGCGACCAGACCGGAGATCACGTAAGGCAGGCCGGCGATTTCCGGCGTTGCCAGCACGGTGATGTCCGCACGCATGAAGAACTCGTTCAGCTGCAGGATACCGTCGCCGTTACCGTCGACGATGGCCAGCATCCCGACGCTGGCCCAGTTCTGGATCCACGCCAGTGAGTTCACCGCCTCGATCGACTGTCCGATGATCGCCGTCGGCAGGTTGGGATCGAGCAGCTGCAGCTTCGACAGCGTGGCAAGCGCCGGCGCCGTGAAGTACAGCAGGAAGATGAACAGCAATGACCAGGCGACCGACTTGCGGGCGGCCCGGACCGATGGCGTGGTGAAGTAGCGCATGAGGATGTGCGGCAGAGAGGCCGTACCCGCCATCATGCAGAACGCCAGGGTGACGAACCTCCAACTGTCCATGCCGCCCATCGGTGCGTTGTGCGGCGTTCGCAGGATGGATACGCCACCTGGTGCCCCGTCGACCGGTGCTGCGCCGAGCCCCAGCATCGGCTCCAGTTCCGCGATGCGCTGCACCGCGTCGCCGTAGCTGAAGTGGGGGATCACGCCGAAGCCCTGTACGTTGGACATCCAGATCACCGGCGTCAGGTAGGCGATGATGAGCACGATGTACTGGGCCACCTGGGTCCAGGTCACTGCCCGCATGCCGCCCAGCATGGAACACAGCAGGATGCCGACCAGCCCGATCCACACGCCGGCCTGGAAGGGGATATCGAAAGCGCGGGCGGCGATGGTGCCGGAGGCGTTGATCTGGGCGGTCACGTAGGTGAAGGAGGCCGCCACCAGGACGATGACAGCGCAGAAGCGGGCGAAATTGCCGCCGTAGCGGGTGCCGATGAAGTCCGGCACCGTATAGCAGCCGAACTTGCGCAGGTAGGGCGCCATCAGCGAGTTGACCAGCACGTAGCCGCCGGTCCAGCCCACCACGAAGGCGAGGTAGCCGTAGCCGCCGAAGTAAATGCCGCCGGCCAGCGCGACGAAGGAAGCGCCGGACATCCAGTCCGCCGCCGTTGCCATGCCGTTGTAGACGGCGGGCACCTCGCGGCCTGCGACGTAGTAGGCCTCGACCTGCATGGTTCGCGACAGCCAGCCGATCACGGCGTAGATGACCACGGTGAAACCGACGAACATCAGGCCGATGGCTCTGGCGCTGGCCCCGAACTGCTCCGCGATCGCCATCAACAGGATGAAGACCAGGAACCCGCCGGTATAGAGGCCGTAAATCTTGCCGAGATTATCGACAAACCTTCCTTGCAGTCTCATGTCCGCCCCCTATTGCTCGCCGACGCCGGCTTCGTCGTCGATTTGATCCTGTTTCCAGTTCTGGAAAAAGATCAGCAGTACGAAGACGATGAGCGACCCCTGGACGCACATGTAGTAACCCAAGGGAAAACCGATGAAGGTGATGGAGTTCAATTCTCCGGCGAACCACGGAATGACGAAGGAGAAGATGAACCAGACGATGAGAACCCCTATGGTGAGGCTTCGCGTCCTGGCCCAATGACGCACTTTGGCGTCTTGGCTGATTTCAGGCATGTTATCCCCCGAGGCAATTATTGTATTTTGAGTCGCTACCCCTGCCGCCCTCGGCCGCTGCTTGCGGACGAATGGAAGCTGGTCACGATTGTACAAGAATCGGTAGACTCGCAATACCAATAATGATGGCGCGGGGTCGATTTTTGTTTGCGTTTCAACGGAAATTGCCTGTAATCGGCTCTCTGCGGGGGTTTTTGGGGCTGTGACTCCTATGAGTCTTTTACTGCAGAAGGCCAAGTCCTTACTGCCCGTTTTCTTGGACCGGTTGACAATCCGGCGCGAATCGGGGCCGCTCGATTCGCCCGAATGCCTCCGGCACTTCGTGTCGACCCGCGCCGCGTTCATGGCCCAGAAGACCCTCTACGGTTATCTGAAGACCCGCATGGGCACCCGGTATCCGAGCATGTTCGAGGACGAGGTCCTGATCGCCTCCATCGACATCGCCAAGCTGCAGGTCTTTGCCGCCTGTCTCTCGGACCTCGCGCTCTATGCCGCCAACCGTGCCCTGGAGGGCACTGAGGTGCCGCCGGAGGCGCGCCGCGACCTGGCACGGGCCTGTTTCGACCAGGGCCTGGCGGACAGCGCTGACGCGGCGGTGGGCGTGGAAGCCTTTTCCGCCGCCGAGGCGAAGGCGGCCTTCGAGCGGCGGCTGGCCTTCTGGGACTGGGACGACGGCCCCAAGGGCGCGGACATCTTCAGCGAGAGCCCCGCCGCGCTGGTGCGCTGGGCCCCGATCGCCCCGGAACTGAAACAGTTCGACCGCGAGATCGTGGAGAACTCCATCAAGTTCAAGTGGCGCGACGCAAGGCGCGACTTCGAACGCCGTCTCGATGCCGCCGCCGTGGCGGCCGCCCTCGGCGGGCGCCAGTCGGTGCCCGCTTGATCTCGGTCATGGCCCGCTGCCCCTGCGGTGCCGGAAAATCCTCGTAGATCGAGGCAGGCTGTAGGAGCGCCCCACCGATGAGCAGCTGCGATGAGCTTCCAGGCAACTGAAAGCGGCCTGTCGGGGCTGCCGCTGGCGGCGGTTCCGGTCGTCGCCCTCGACTGCGAAACGACCGGCCTGGATGTGAAGACGGACCGCATCGTGGAGATCGCTGCAGTGCGCCTGGGCGAGGCAGGTGGTGCCGCGCAGGATATTCCTGAGCGCAACGTATATGTCAGCCTAATCAATCCCGGCAGTCCCATTCCGCCGGCCTCGACGGCGATCCACGGCATTACCGACGACGAGGTGGCCGCGGCGGAGAGCTTTCCGCAGGTCATGGCGGAACTCGCGGCCTGGGCCGGGCCGTCGGTGGTGGTCGGCTACGCCGTCGGCTTCGATCTGGCGGTGCTCGCCGGCGAGCACCGCCGCCACGGCCTGCCCTGGTCGCCGCCGCGGTCGCTGGACGTGCGCCATCTGGTGCAACTTGTCGCGCCGGAGTTACCCAATCAGTCGCTGGAGATGGCCGCCAAGTGGCTCGGTGTCGAGTCGGGCGAGCGCCACCGTGCCCTCGGCGACGCGGAGACCGCGGGGCGCATTTTCAACGCCCTGCTGCCGCGCCTGCGCGAGAAAGGCATCGTCACCCTGGCTCAGGCCGAACGGGTCTGTCGCGGCCTGACCTCGCGGCTGGAGGAGGAGGCCCAGGCCGGCTGGCACGACGTGCTGCGCGACAGCCGCATCGTGAAGGAGGGCGTCGCCGAATACGCCCGCATCGACAGCTTTCCCTACCGCCACAGGGTCTTCGACGTGATGCGCATGCCCGCGACCAGCGTCAGCCGCGATCTCTCGGTCAAGGAGGCGCTGGCGATGATGATGGACAAGGGCATCTCCTCGGTCTTCGTCGACCCGGCCGAACCGGGCGGCGACTATGGGATTCTGACCGAGCGGGATCTGCTGCGCGCCTTCAACAGCAACGTCGCCGGGGTGCGCGACGCCCCGGTCTCGCGCTACGCCAAGGGGCCGCTGGTCACCGTCGAGCAGGACGAGTTCGTCTACCGTGCCATCGCCGGCATGTCGCAGCGCGGCTTTCGCCATCTCGGCGTGCGTGACGACCAGGGAAAGCTGGTCGGCGCCCTCAGCGCGCGCGACCTGCTGCGCCAGCGCGCCAGCGATGCGCTCTCCCTGGGCGACGCGCTGGAGCGGGCGGAAAAACCCGCCGACCTCGGCCGCATCTGGGCCGGACTCACCACGGTGGCGCGCGGCCTGGTCTTCGAGGAAGCCGACCCCCGCGACATCGCCGCCATCGTCTCGCGCGAACTGCGCGCCCTCACGCGGCGCGCCTGCGAGCTGGCCGAGGCGACGATGCTGGAGGAGGACAGGGGCGGACCGCCGCGGCCCTATGCCATGATGGTGCTGGGCTCCGGCGGGCGCGGCGAAAGCCTGCTGGCGATGGACCAGGACAATGCCATCGTTTTCGATGCGGGCGAGCCCGGCGGGCCGGAGGACCTCTGGTTCGAGCGGCTCGGTGTCCTGGTGGCCGACATGCTGAATGGTGCCGGCGTGATCTACTGTCCCGGCGGCATCATGGCGGCCAAGTCCGAGTGGCGCATGGACCTCACCGGCTGGCGCCACCGCATCGAGATATGGATCGGCATGTCGCGGCCTGAGGACCTCCTCAACTGCGATATCTTTTTCGACGCCGTGCCGGTCTACGGCGTGCGCGACCTGGCCGAAGGCCTGATTGCCGAGGCGCTGGACGCGGCACGCGGCTCGCGCACCTTTCTTAAGGCCATGTCGATGAAGGCGAGCGACTTCCAGGTCCAGCTCAACTGGCTCGGCCGGCCGCGCCTGGACAACGGCCGCATCGACCTGAAGAAGGGCGGCCTCATGCCGATCTTCTCGGCGGCGCGCGTGGCGGCGCTGACCCACGGCATTGCCAAGCGCTCGACGCCGGAACGCCTGGAGGCGCTGCGCGAACTGGATGTGGTCGACGCCGCGCTGATCGGCCGCCTCATCGAGGCGCACCGCATTCTGCTCGGCGCCATCCTCGGCCAGCAGCTGCGCGACCTGCCCGCGGGCATCAAGCTGTCCAACCGCGTCGCCCCGGCGGAGATGTCCGCCTACGACCGCCAGCAGCTCACCTGGGCCCTCGGCCAGATCGCCGACTGCCGCACCCTGCTGGGCACCCCGGGGTTCGGGTGACAGCGGAGCACCGTGGCTCAAGAGTCTGTTTGATCAGCGGCCGAGGCGCCGCTGCGGCGGCGCCGGGTGCTATTCGGCCGCTTGCCTGTACGCCAGGGGCCTGTCCGCCGCATCGGACTTCGGCATAGGCTTCGCACCCGCACGGGCAGTCGTCCCCATGCCGTAGGCCAATGCGGCGACGCCCGCTGCGATGAAGATGAATCCGCCACTCGCGCCCTCCTGAAACCTGAGGAGCAACAGCCCGAACAGGATCAGCGCGGCGTGGATCACGAACCACTTCGTCATATGCAGGAAGCCGCGATAGGTTCGCCGGCGCGACGCGTAGAGTTCTTCGGCCATATCTGTGTCATTGGCCATATGTGCGTCATTTTGGGGCATCGCCATCATCCTTTCTTCCGGGAAGAGACCGATTACCGGCCGGATGAGACGATCGCGCCTGCACCGCCCATCCGCCTGACGGGAAACGGCGGGCAGCGGCTGATGGTTCCGCTTGTGCTGGCGTGCGAACCGCGGGAAGCAGACGCTAAGACTGAAACACTGTCCCCGCGCCGGCGCTTCGCGCCCGCGCCACCGCCAGGGCGGCGATCGCGGTGTCCTGCACGCCGGTGCCGGTGAGATCGCAGAGGATGCACTGGGTCGCGTCTTCGCGGCCCGGTTTCTGGCCGGCGATGACCTCGCCCAGTTCGGGAAAGGCGGCGTGGGCGTCGACCGTGCCGGCCTCGATGGCGTGGTGCAGTTCGCCCAGCAGCCTGACCTGGCTCAGGCGGTCGCAGACGTAGGCGTCGGCGGCGGCCAGCGCCTCGGGCGCCACCTCGTTCTTGTAGTGCGCGTCGGAGCCCATGGCGATGATGGTCAATCCGGGATGCAGGTGCTCTTTCAGCAGCAGCGGCTTGTTGGCCGGCGTGGTGGTGACCACCACGTCGCTCGCGGCGCAGAGCGCGCCGATGTCGTCGCTGATGTCGATGGGGATGCCCAGCGCGTCGGTCATCTCTTGCGCGCAGGCCTCGGCCTGTCCGCCGTCGCGCGCCCAGACCAGAGCCGACTGCAACGGGCGTACCAGGTTCAGCGCCTGCAGTTGCAGGCGCGCCTGCACGCCGGCGCCGAGGATGCCAGCCTTTTTGGCGTCCTTGCGCGCCAGAATATCGGCGGCGACACCGCCGGCCGCCGCGGTGCGCAGGTCGGTGAGGTAGCCGTTGTCCAGCAGCAGCGCTTCGACGATACCGGTCTTGGCGCTGAACACCACCATCAGGCCGTTCAGGCTGGGCAGTCCGATCTTGGGGTTGTCGAAGAAGCCGGGGCTCATCTTCATCGCCAGCATGTCGAGGCCAGGCACGTAGGCGGTCTTCACGTCGATCTCGCCGTTGGCGTCGGCGATTTCCAGGTGCAGCACCGGCGGCATGATCACCGCCTTGCTGGCCAGCGCTTCGAAGCCGCCGGCGATGCAGTCCAGGACGTCGCGGTCGAGGCGCAGCAGGCCGCGCAGCTGCTCTTCGTTCAGGATCGAGATGTCAGGCATGGCGCCGTTCCTCGGCAGCGCGCGCCTGGCGTTCCGCCAGCAGGTCCGGGTTCTCGCCCTGGACGATGCGGCGGTGCAGGGCCATGTCGATGTTGCCGCCGCTCAGCAGCAGGATAGCGGTACCCCAGCTCGGGCGCGGCGCCTGCAGCAGGGCGGCGATGGGCACCGCGCCGCCGCCTTCGACGATCTGGCGCTCTTCCAGGTAGGCGTGGCGGATCGCTTCGGCGATCTCGGACTCGTCGACCAGGATCACGTCGTCGACCAGGGCCTGCACCATGGCGTAGGTGTGGCGGTTGTCGAGCCCGATGCCGCCGCCCAGGGAGTCGGCCAGGGTCGGCAGTTCCTCGACGGCGACCGGCCGGCCGGCGACCAGGCTGTCGTGCATCGCCGCGCCGCGGCGCATGGAGACGCCGACGATGCGGATCTGCGGCTTCATCGTCTTGGCCGCCATGGCGACGCCGGCGATCAGCCCGCCGCCGGACAGCGGCACCACCAGGGTGTCGGCCTCCGGCAGTTGCATCAGCATCTCGACGCCCAGGGTGCCCTGGCCGGCGATGACGTCGGCATGATCGAAGGGCGGCAGCGCGATCATGCCTTCCTCGGCGACCAGGCGGTCGACCTCGACCTGGGCGTCGTCCTGCGACAGGCCGACGAT
>MRWG01000796.1_pt1 | contig 26144 bp, 20 predicted proteins | sample 1013341 | NCBI WGS metagenome assembly MRWG01 (sample SAMN06117577, study PRJNA244670) | biofilm metagenome | biome: Water; feature: Cathode Biofilm; material: Biofilm; isolation source: microbial consortium enriched at the cathode of a solar microbial fuel cell | place: USA: District of Columbia ... | reverse complement strand
CCGCCAGTGGCAGGCCGCCGCCGACGATGGCGTTGCCGCCGTAGAACCGCGTGGCCGCGTCGAACAGGTGCATCGAGCCGCCGCGGCCGCGGCTGCAACCGTCGACCTTGCCGTACATCTCGGCCATCACCGCGCCCATCGGCATGCCGCGGGCGAGCGCGTGGCCGTGCTCGCGGTAGGTCGCGACGATCGCGTCGTCGGTCGTGAGGGCCGGCATCACCCCGACCGGGATCGCCTCCTCGCCGATGCACAGGTGCAGGAAGCCGCGGATCTTCATGGCGCTGTAAAGCTCGGCGCACTTCTCCTCGAACCGGCGGATGCGGATCATGCCGCGCAGCAGCTCGAAGGCGTGCGCCCGCTCCGGCAGCGCCGGCCGGTCGTCGCTCGTGGCCTCATTGGGGGTCATGTGCCGCTCTCCAGGGTCGAGGTGTCGCCCTCGGGCAGGCCGAGCTCGCGCGCCTTCAGCAGCCGGCGCATGATCTTGCCGCTGCGGGTCCGGGGCAGGTCCTTCAGGAAGTCGATCTCGCGCGGCGCGACGGCGGCGCCGAGCCGCTTGCGGCAATGCCCCAGCAGCTCGCGGCGCAACGGCTCGCCTGCCTCGTAGCCGGGCTTCAGTGCGACGAACGCCTTGACCACCTCCATCGCCACCGGGTCGGGCTTGCCGATCACCCCGGCCTCGGCGACCGCCGGGTGCTCCATCAGCGCGCTCTCGACCTCGAACGGGCCGATCAGGTGGCCGGCCGACTTGATCACGTCGTCGGCCCGGCCGACGAACCAGAAGTAGCCGTCGGCATCCCGGCGGGCGAGGTCGCCCGACAGGTACCAGCCGCCGGCGAAGCACTTGGCGTAGCGCTCCTCCTCGTTGAGGTAGCCGCGGAACATCGACGGCCAGCCGGGCCGCAGGGCCAGCTCGCCCTCGCGGTCCGGCTCGTCGATCACGCGCACGCCGCCGTCGTCCAGGCGCTCGACGACGGCCGCCTCGATGCCGGGCAGCGGCTTGCCCATCGAGCCGGGCTTGATGTCCATGGCGGCGTAGTTGGCGATCATGATTCCGCCGGTCTCGGTCTGCCACCAGTTGTCGTGGAACGGCAGGCCGAACGCCTCAACGCCCCAGACCACGCCTTCCGGGTTCAGCGGCTCGCCGACGCTGGCCATGAACCGCAGGCTGGAGGTGTCGAAGCCGCGGATCGGCTCGAGCCCGAGCTTCATCATCATGCGGATCGCGGTCGGCGCGGTGTACCAGACCGTCACCCTCTGGTCCTGCAGGGTGCGGTACCAGCGCTCGGCGTCGAAATCCTCCTCGTCGACCAGCAGGGTGACGCCGACCGACAGCGGACCGATGATCCCGTAGGAGGTGCCGGTCACCCAGCCCGGGTCGGCGGTGCACCAGAACACGTCCTCGGGGTGCAGATCCAACGCCAGCCGGGCGGTCGCATGGTGCGCGACGATGGCGCCGTGCACGTGGATCGCGCCCTTCGGCCGGCCGGTGGTGCCGCTGGTGAAGTGCAGCAGCGCCATGTCCTCGGGATCGGTCGGCGCGATCGCGAAGTCGTCGCCGGCGTCGGCGGTCAGCGCCTCGAAGCCGAGAGTGCCCGGTACGCTGCCGTCGCCGTCGATCAGGATCACATGCCGCAGCTCCGGCAGCTCGGCCCGCATCGGCTCGACCTTGCGGCGGTAGAGGGCGGCGGTGGTCACCAGCACCCGGGCCGAGCCGAGGGTCATCCGCGACTTGATCGGCTCCGGCCCGAAGGCCGAGAACAGCGGGCAGAACACGCTGCCGGCCTTCAGCGTGCCGAGGGCGGCGACGTACAGCTCCGGCACCCGGCCGGCGAGCGCGAACACCCGCTCGCCCTTCCCGACGCCGAGGCTCCTGAGGGCGTTGGCGAACCGGTTGGTGAGGGTGCGCAGCTCTGCGTAGCTGATATCGCGGACGTCACCCGACTTGGCGATCCAGCGGATGGCAACGTGGTCGGCCCGAGGGCCGGCGGCGTGCCGGTCGACCGCCTCGTGCGCGATGTTCAGTCCGCGTTCGTCCGGCAACCCGTCGAGTGCGGCGCGGGCGGACTCCCAACTGAACCCGTCCCGGACCGACTCGTAGTCGCCGAGATTGGGGGCAACCGGGCCGGTCCCGTTTTTCTTGTGGATCGGTTCCCACTGCATCGGCCGCTCACGCCTCCCTCGGTCGTGGCTCGCAACGCCGACGAGTGTCGAGGACCGGCCCGGCTCGCGCGTTGATGTCGATCAACCGGCCGACAGCGCGGAACCGAATGACGCGTCCGCAGGGTGCGGCACGCCGGCGCTCCACGGTTCGGCTGACCGAGATCAACGCGCCGGCGAGCGGCAATTCGTACCGTGCCTGTCACCTGTCCGACGGGGGGCCGTAGCTCGAGGAGACAGACGTGATCGAGATCCTGCAAGGCTATCCGGACAACGTCCTGGCGATTTCTGCCAAGGGCCGCATCAGCGCCGAGGACTACCGCTCGGTGCTGGTCCCCGCTGTCGAGAAGGCGCTCGAGCGCCACCGCAAGGTCAGGCTGCTGTATCGCATCGGCGCCGACTGCACCGGCTTCGAGCCCGGCGCGATGTGGGAGGACTTCCGCGTCGGCGTCGAGCATCTCACCCGCTGGGACCGGGCGGCCGTCGTCACCGACACCGAGTGGATCCGGCACACGATGAGCGCGATCGGCTTCCTGATCCCGATCGACCTCCGGGTCTTCGCCCTGGCCGAAAGCGACGCTGCCCGGGACTGGATCACCGCGGACTGACCGGGCTGCATCGGCGCGGGGACCGGCACCGATTGCCAGCCGGCCGAGACTCGGCTAGAGCGGCTCAGCACAAGCGGAGCCCCATCAATGTCCCTGAAGCCCAGCGCCCAGCGCGTGCAGGACCTGCTCGCCGAAGGCGGATTCGACCTCACCGTCGTCGAGATGCCGGATTCCACGCGGACCTCCGCCGACGCAGCCGCCGCCTGCGGATGCACGGTGGCGCAGATCGGCAAGTCGCTGGTGTTCCAGGCCAAGCAGAGCGGCCGGCCGGTGCTGGTGGTGGCCAGCGGCGTGAACCGGGTCGACGAGAAGAAGATCGCCGCCGCGCTCGGCGAGAAGATCGGCCGCGCCGACCCGGAATTCGTGCGCGCCTCGACCGGCTTCGCGATCGGCGGGGTTGCGCCGATCGGCCACAGCGTGGAGCCGGTGGTCTACCTGGATGCCGACCTGATGGCGCTGGAGCGCATCTGGTGCGCGGCCGGCACGCCGAACGCGGTGTTCGAGCTGACCCCGGCCGACCTCCAGGCGATGACCGGCGGCACGGTGCTCGACGTCCGCAAGGATTGACGGGCGGCGTCGCCCGGCCCCGTTCCCTGTCGCCCTGAGGTGCCCGAAGGGCCACCGCCGACCGAATACGGCATCCGGCTCTTCAGGGTGGGGAGCGGGCACTTAAAGCGTGAGTTTGATGGAGCAGCGACGACGGCGCCGGGCCTGGAGCGACGAAGAGAAGCGGCTGATCGTGGCGGAGGCCAGGGCCAATGGAGCGGCTGTAGCCGAGGTCGCGCGGCGGCACGGTGCCGTTGCTCCGCTGGGCCTACGCTCAACCCGGTTGAGCGTACCGCCGCTCATGGGCCACTGCCAGATGGGGTTGGCCGGACGCTCACCTCTCTGGCGAAGCGGTGGCGAAAATTGGCGGTCGCACGTTCGCTGAGATTCGCGGCGGCATGCGAGTTCACGTGCGGGGTATGATTCGGTTCAACCGACCCGGCCACATCTTGCAGATTGAGGCGACCGACGTGGTGTATGCCCGCCCGCGCCACGAACTACCGACAGTTGACGACATTCTTGATGAGGGCTCTACGGGCGGACTGAGAACCGAGGAATACCTGGAGCGCCTGCGCGGCGAATACGGGGTTCCCGTACCGGTACTTTCGGGGGAAATGGTACGGAAACCCCGAGTCCTGGATCAGCCCCGAAGACCCATCGACCGCTCCGAATCGAACAGTTCCTGCCAACGGGCGTTGATCGAGCCGATCGAGAACCGCCGCTCGATGTACGCCTGCCCCTTCCGGACGCGGTCCACTGCAGCCTCGCGATTTTCCAGAGCCCAGGTCAGGCCGGCGTGCAGATCGCTCCCGCACCAGCAGAATTCCGACAGTTCTTGATAGGCCGGCAAAGCATAGGCGAGCGCGAAGACGCCACCGCGAATCGACTCGACGAGCCGATTGTGGCCTTTGACCCGCTTGTCCTGCCGGTCGAGGCTGGGAATGATGACGACATCGGCTCGACCGAGTGCCTCGGCCTGACCGGAAAGCGACCAGCGACGCAATTCGATGCTGGCTCCCTCCCGACCGCCGATCTGCCGCGCCAAGGCCGCAAGATGCTCTGTCACCCTGTCCGTGACGACAGTTAGCCTGAATGCCAATGCCGGATCGTCGACTAGGGGGAGAATTCCCGCACCGAGTGTGTCGTGATTGGTGAAACGCCCGTACCACAACAGATCCAAGTTCTCGCCTGGGTTGAAGCGTGGGACGCCCGCCGGCATTTCATACGGTTCTTCAATAATAGTGCATTCCCGCCCGAATACCGCACGGACATGCTCGGACATCGCCATCGTCTGAACGACGATGTCGTCCGCCAGATCCGCTAAGGCCGCGTCGAGTTCATGGAACTGGGGGCGATTCGTTCGGTCGTCGCAAAGCACGACCACGATCGGGATCGACCGTTCGCGAGCAGCCCCGGCCAGAGCGACGATTGACGGATCGAACGCCTTGGTCAGGACCAGAGTGGTCGGGCGAAACTGGTTCAGAACTGACGTCGCGCTCATCCCCGGCAAGAAGCGCGCAACGGGCTCGTGGCGCGCCTGTGCCGGAAGGAATGCCATATAGCGCAGGCTGGCAATCTGCTCCGGCGATTCGCTATTTACGACCCACAAGGTTTGCCCGGAACCCATGGCGAGGACGGTTTGAACATCTTCATGCATAAAACTGTTACCACACATTTGATTCAATTTATGATAATTTCAATCGAACCTAATATCCACAGCGACCCTTCGATATTTTGGATCCTAGTTTGCAGCTGGAAGATGAAAGAATCCAAACATCTCCTACTCGGGATGCCACATCCGCCCACGGAAGGCCTCGTCGAAAGGTGTCAACGGGCATTGCCCATATGACTGAGCTGGACATCCCCAAGAACTCCTTGATTTCCGGGTACGGCCTTCGTTTCTGAGACGTAGACGCGTTTTCCGTCCCGGATAGCGGCGGTTCTTCCGTGGCGATACCGTCTTTGCCCTGCCGGATCTATCCGACTACCCGGAGGCCGTGGGCCAAAGGTACGCCATCCGTCTCAAGGCCCACAAGGTTCTGCAGGGCCACATCGCTCCCCTGATCAAGCGCCCGCTCCGTTGCAAAATAAATCGGAAGCCCGCCGCTGGGTCGGGCCGCGGCGGTGGTGGTGGCGGTCGTGCTGCGATGGCAGCCACCATCGCGCCGTTCCGCCTTCCGGGTGCGCCGGAGCCTTGCTATTCTACCTGCAATAGGTCGCAGATCGCCGTCCATACGGGAAATGGCGACTTAGGCAGCACTAAGCTTCTAGTACATTGAAATAAGATAAAGAGACATAGAATGCCCATTTAAGGGCGTTGGGTTAATTTAGGAGAAAATGGTAACACCTAATGAATTTACCCACGCAGTAAAATCGCAGGTTTTTGTCGGAAATACTTTTGTCAATTGATGCCAAAAAAGAGACTAGTACCGAAACAATTTGTGATTTTTTCAATATTCTAAATAATTTTGTATTTAGAATACCTTGCGTTATCGAGACTTGATGATCATCAGTATTTTATGAAGATTGTCGAATTAAACTACTTTCAATTGTCGAATCTTTCGTTTCTTTGGATATTAATTTGATACGCTACCGACGGGAGTCATCGACGCCATGATATATGCTGCAGATTTGGCGTCTTTTGCATTTCATCTCCATGCCGTTTCTGTGCTAGCCTCGCCGTGACGCGACGCGTGAATGATACGTGCTGATGGTAATGGTTTTAGCGCCATTACAATATGGGGACTGTAAATTGCTGAAAAAGCGATTAGTACAGATGGTCGACATTTCTGCGCCGCACGATAATTCTCCAATAACTCTTCCATACGCAACATCCTCGATCAGAGCCTACGTTGAGACTTTTGCCGATATTCGCGATAACTTCACGTTTGCTCCCACCATTTTCATACGCGAGGATTTCGATGCCATGGTCGACCGCGCAGGTCGGCCGGACCTGCTCGCCTTGTCTTGCTACGTATGGAACTTCAACACGTCCATGGCGCTCGCCGCCGAGGTCAAGCGCCGCTCTCCGAGGACCATCGTCGTGCTGGGCGGTCCGCACCCGAAATACGGCGACGATACGGTGCTTGCGGCCTATCCGGCGGTCGACGGCATCGCCCAGGGCGAGGGCGAGGCCGCATTCCTGGACGTGTTGCGGATGATCGCCACCGATGGAAAGCTCGGGCCCATCGACGGACTGACGTTCCGTGACCCGCAGGATGGCAGTTTCCGGGTCTCGCAGCTTCGCGGCAGGCCCGGTGACCTGTCGACCCGGCCGTCCCCGTATGGCGTCGGCCTGATGGACGGCCCGCTCGCGGAATTGAACGGCCGACAAGCCGCAGCCTTGCTCGAGAGCAATCGCGGCTGCCCGTTCCAATGCACCTTCTGTGACTGGGGAAGTCTAGGCAGTAAGATGGCGGAGTTCCCGATCGAGCGCGTATTCGCCGACATCGACTGGATCTCCAGCAACGGTATTCACACCGTCTGGTCGGCAGACAGTAATTTCGGCATGCGCAAGCGCGACAAGGAAATCGCCGCCCACCTGGCCGACGCCTACCGCCGGAACGGATATCCACGCCGGCTTGTCGCCTCGACATCGAAGAACTCTTCGCGCGCTGTCCTCGATGCCCTGAGACCGCTTGCACACACACCGATGTTCCGGGGCCTGACGCTGTCATTGCAGACCAACTCCGAGGCGGCCTTACGCGACGTCAAGCGTCAGAACATCAAGCACTCCGCCTACTACGAGATGCTCGATCATGCCCGTGCGACCGGGACACGAACCTACACGGAGATGATCCTCGGATTGCCGGGTGAGACACTCGCCTCCTTCAAGGAAGGTCTGGTAGTCTCGATTGACCGCAATCCTCATAGTTCCGTGGTCGTCTACAGGTGCACCGTGCTGCCCAATGCGGAAATGGCCAGTACCACGGATCGTGCCCGGTTCGGACTGAGCACTGCGTGGCTGTCGGATCGCGGTTCACCCGATCTCGACCCACGGTTCATCGAGTCGCATGAGATTGTCGTTGGCACCAACGCGATGCCCGAACCGGACTGGGGGGAGGCTGTCGAATACGCCTGGTTGGTGGTGCTCCTGCATTCCCTTCGCCTGGGTCATCCGGCATTGTTGTTGCTACGGCACGTCATGGGCCTGAACTATGTAACGATCTTTGACAGCATGCTGAATATTCTGCGGCAACGGCCCGACCGCTTGCTTGGGGCACAACTACGGTATACTCAACGCGCTATCGCTCAATTTCTGACGCTACGCGACCCGGCGTACCGACCGCCACCTTCAGAGAATTTGCCGTGGCGTGCCGATCCCGACGCGTCGGCTCGTATATCGCGCGTCAAGTTGGCTGAGTTCAGCGATCAGTGCGCAGCGGAACTGACCATGCTGTCGTCTGCAGTCGCCCAGACTCTCGGTCATCCGATCGACATGGCGGTCCGCGACGACCTGTTTCTTATCTTGCGACACACCACATTCCGCCCGGTCCAGGCATTCGATCAGGTTCTTGAGTTCAAGACCAACCTTCCCGACGTTCTGGACGCCGCCGGTGCGGGTCGATCAGTGGCCATCAAGCATGGTCCGACCCAATACCGGGTCAAGTGCCCTGAGGGCATCTCGCCTGACGCATTCCAGGATCGCATCAAAGATAACGCAGATTTTTTCGTTGATCTGGATCCGTTCTCTTTGCACGCCGAAGACAAAAGTGCGCACGCCGAAGACAAAACTGCGTCGGCTGAGGCGCGACTGGCCTGAGTCAGGCATCAGTTGCCGGGCGTCTTGCGCGTATGGCTGAGGCTATTTCAGCAGCCCGCGGACGATATGGCCGACCCGAGACGGCTCAACGGCAAAGCGGTGCCAGAAGCGCTTCTCCTCGCCGATCAAGGTGCGGTCCGCCAGAACCGCCGTGTGCCGCAATCCGGCAGCGGCGGCGATCTGCCTGAAGAAGTCGGGACATTCGGTCACCGGGTGCAATTCCACCAGGGCTGCACCGGACGGAGCGAACAGGGCGTTCGTCAGGCCGGCGCCATGGGCACCGACGATGATCTCGGCCTCGGCGAACAGAGACGCCTGTGCGGCAACGCTGAGACCCGACAACGCGACCGCCTCGAAGCCGAACCCGGCAAGCATGACGGCGAGGGCTTCCTCGTTGATGAGGCCCGCCCGTCGCGCATCGCGCCGCACGATGAACAGGCGCCGCCCGCCGGCGGAATTCGGTCTCGGGGCAATCCGGAGCGCCGACAACAGCCGGGATCGCAGGGCCGACAGCACCGGTAACGGCACGGCACAGCGGAACATCGCCGGCGTCCCTGTTGTCGCCGTCGGCCGCGGCCCGAAGGTGAGCGCCACCAGATCGGCACACCGGACGACACTAGGATATGGAACCTCCAACAGGCGATCCGGCGGGGCCTCGAACAGGTCGATCATCTCCTGCTCGTAAGGCGTGCGTTGCGCCGAGACGACCAGCCGCCTGTCGGCCAGCGACGGCGCCGAGAGCCCATGCAGCAGGCGAGGCAGAAAGTCGATCATCCAGTGATAATAGTTGTCCGCGCCACCGATCAGGACAGCCGCTTCCGGTACCTGCAGCTCCGGCCCGCGCGGCCGAAAACTGAAGCCGTCCTGCCACATTCTCTGGATGTAGGATGACCGCTTCTGGCCAGGGGTGTGAAGCCAGGTCTCGGCAATGGCCTCATCTTCGGCGGTGATGATGAACCATTCGCCGGACAGCACGCGGACGTCAGGGAGGCGGTGCTCCGACGTCATCCGGCGGATCGCATCACCGTCATTCCCATTCAGCGCGACGGCGTGTTCCACGGCGGCCGGTCTTTCGAGGCGCTTCAGCCGCACCGGCAGGCCGGCCGGGCCGCCCACCGCTGCCGCTAGCTGAGAGGGCGTATGCCACGGTGCCGGTCCGCTCTCGGGGGGCGTCAGACTGGCCGCCGCAGCCGCCAGTTTCGGGTCGGAAAGCAGTGCCGGCACGGCCGCCAGGAAGTCCCGGTACCGCACCTGCATGGCCGGATCCATCAATACATAGAGCTGGCTGCCGAACACCTCCGGATCCTTGCTGGGCGCCGCCATCAGACGTTCGCGCAGGTGCTGCAACTCGGCCAGCGCCGCCGCGGGCGAATCGCAGGGCAGTTCCCGGGCCGTGTCGTAGGCCATGGTGTAGGCGAGGGCCGTATGCCGTTCGTCGCCCGTCATCGACAGCCGGGCGACCGCCTGTTCGCTGAGATAGAGATGCCATTCGGCGCGAGCGGCGGCCTCGATCCAGTCCAGGTTGCCCGGATCGATAGCAAGCGCCCGGTCGAGTGCGGCCGCACCGCGTGCCAGTAAGCCGCGGCGGATCAGGTCTTTCCCGAGCCGGGCGAAGGCCGCCGGATCGCCTGCGACTTCAAGGATCGTCGATCCGAAGGCGTGGTCGCGTGACTCAGGTTGCTGCATCGCGACAAGCGCACTGGCCGCACGGATCGAGGCCGGGTCGAGCAGCAGCGCGCGCCGCAGGTGACGCATCGCCAGGTCGTCGGCACCCGCCTTCGACAGCGCCACGCCGAGATTGATCGGCAGCCGCGGATCGTCGGCCGCAGCGTTGTCGAGCCAGGTCCGCACCGCCTGCGGCAGATCCGCCCCCAATCGGCCGATCGCGGCGCGTTCCTGTGCCGTCATGCTTGCTGGCGCGGGACCATTGCCGAGTGCTGACAGGTTGCGATTACTCGACCTGGCGCCGCTCGACTTGGCAAGGACCGCGCGATGATAGTCATCCGCCAGCCCGGTCCCGAGCTGCGCGTCGCGGCACCGAAGCGCCCAGGAAGCCATGTCGATCGAGCCATAGACGTCGTTCAGGATCAACGCGATGCGCAACAACCGGCTGGTCGGCAGTGTCGGCCACCGGGTGAAGTCCGGCAGGTACAACGCATCGGCCCAGAACACCTGGCTGAGACCCTTGGTGCGGTCGCCCTGGCTGACGAACGGCGGCAGGGCCCGGCTTTCGATGTCGAGAAAGCGGTGCAGCAGGAACCCCTGGCTGCGCAGGAATGCGTCGATGTCGGCAAAATACGGCTGCTCGCGATACAGCGGCGCGAACAGTACCTCGATATGGATCACGGCAGCGTCGGCCAGTTTGCGGCGGGCACCGTCCAGCACCATCAGTTCGCTGCCCTGGGCGTCGATCTTGAACCAGTCGATCCGGTCGACCGCCTCGACATCGTCGATGCGGACACTCGGGCGGGTCGACCGGCCGATCTCCTCGCTCGCCGATCCCAGGTAGTGAATGTGGGGCAGGATCGCCGGATTGAGGGCCAGGATCGACGAGAAACCGCTCTCACGATAGCGGATGAACTCGTGCGCGCAGCCGTCGCCGGCCAGGTCGGCGAAGTAGGTCTCCCGGGGTCCGGCGCGTCGCCGCAGCTCCGCCAGCGCCTCGGGCTCCGGCTCGAAGCCGACCACCCGTGCCATTCCGCAGTCGAGGAAACCGCGATAGACGGCCTCGTCGTAGAGCGGATTGGCGCCGACATCGACCACGGCGATATCGGGCGCTTCGTCCAGGAGCGGGGCAAGGGACAGCAGTGGGACGGGCGGCAGCGGCGGCGACATCAGGACCACTGCGGCGCCGGTTTCGGCCAGGCAAACCGCGGCACCTTCTCCCTGGTGCGCAGGGCTTCGAGCAGTCGGGCGGAGACATAGCCCATGGTCCCGCGGTCGGGTTCGGCGACGCTGGCGTGGAACAGAGTAAAATTGGCGCCGAGCCGGGCGTCGATGGCCCGACGGTCCGCTTCGCTGTGGTACTCGACATACAGCACGCCGATGGCCGAGAGATGGCCGGCGAGCGCCTCGAGAATCTCCAGCTCCATGCCTTCGGTGTCCAGCTTGATCAACGCGGGTGCCGAAAGCGGAACCTGTGCCAGCACACTGCCGGCATCCTTGATCGGCACCGTGGCGACCTGCCGGGTGTTTTCCTGGTTCGGCAGGAAACTCGCCTGCATCGTACTGTGAACGCCGCTGTACAGCTCTGCCGTCCGGGCCTGGGCGCCGAGCCCGTGGCCGTGGACCGTGATCCGCTCGACTGCGGCGGCGTTGCGGCGCAGGACGGCGAGCGTGGTCGGGTTCGGCTCGAAGCAATGAATGCGGGCCCGGGGATACTGGTTGGCAAAATACAGTGCCGCAGCGCCGATATGGGCGCCGATGTCGAAGATGACCGCCGGTGCGAAGCTTCGAAACGGTAGCGCTGGATATTCCCGACCTTCGAGCACGGTCAGCAGGAAGGGCTCGATCCACGGCTCGGGAAGGTAGACGAGGCGCCGGCCCCCAGGAGCGTCAAGGTATGGCAGATCCACAATTCGCGCTTTTCTGTCGAGCTTTCGCTATGGCGGCCCGGCCGCGGCCGAGGGTGCGGCGATATCGAGGGCAACACTACCTGATCGGTCGAGCCCGTTCCAGGCCGCGGCGGTGCCCGGCATGTCCGGAGCGACGCATGGACGGCACCTGTGGGCGGTCGTTCACGACGGGAGTGCCGGTCCCTGGCGGCAGCCGACGGTCCGATCCTCGATGACGCGGGCATCGCCCGTCACTCTCATCTCCACCGGCAGGAACTCCGCTGCCTCAGCCTCTTCGGTGAGCCGCCGGTCCCGCAGCCATTTGAAGACCATGTTCGCGTTGGCGCCATGACGCCGGGCAACCTCGGCCACGGCCGCACCGTCGGCCCGGGCCTCCGCCACGATCAGCCGCTTCTCCTCGTCGCTCCACGATCGACGCCGTCACCGCCTATCCATCAACCCACGACTCAAGTGTCCGCTTATCAACAAGCGGACACTTCCGCCCGCTTCCGAGGATCAGCATCGGAACGCCCTCAATCAGCGCAAGGTGGGCTAGGCCGAGCGCTTAGGCTTTCGGGTCGACTCCTGCCGGTTGGCGGCCAGTGGACGTCCTCCGGATCGGCTGCGGTGCTCCCCAGCCGGATGTCGGTTTGCCCCCCCCAAATTCCCTTGCCGAACGGCTCCATGGGCCGGCCCTTCGGTGATCGCGGGAGCGCTACGATGGGCTTGGTCAGCAAGTACCGAGAGGTAAGCGCCTTCGATAAGGCCCGGTTATCACGGATCGAACGGGGCCGCCTTAGACGCGCCCCCCGCGAATGGTGGCTGGGCCGCAACCGTTCGGTCTGCCCGCCCCTCAAGCACGTGCTCGGGAATGTACGTAGGTAGACGAGCAATAAACTCATGTATCATGCGGATCGGTCGAAGACCCTCCATGATACACGAGGTCCTGAACGGCCGCGGGTAGGCTGGAGTTCGGCCATGATGTCAGCAAACCACAAGAACGATGAGCGATTTCGGCGGTCGGTTGTAACCCTGAGCGCCGACGAGTCCTGGGCGCTCGCCAGGAGACTGGCGGATGGCGAGCTCGATTGCTGCGATGCACTTATGGTCAGGCTCGGCAGCCCGCCGCCGCTGATCGCCTGGAACCCCGATCCACAGGACCTGGCTTCCACGGCCCTTCGTCATGTTGCCGAGTGGTGGCGGGACGCGGCCGGCGCGGCCGGCGGTCCGCCGGCTCCGGACGCGGTCGATCCCCAGATGCTCCGGCCGGCGCTGGGCTCGATCTCGCTGCTCGACGTGCTCGGCGGAGGACAGGACTTCCAGCTTCGCCTGCACGGTTCCGACGTCGCCGCCACATTGGGCATGGACATGACCGGCATGAAGGTCGGCGAGATGACCGTCCCGTTCATGGCGTTCCTGATGGTGACCTACCGCGCTCAGGTTCTGCGTCCCGAGCCGCTGCTGCTGCGCTATACGCCAGCGATGCGGTTCTTTCTGTCGGCGTGGTGGCGCATCGGGTTGCCGTTGATGCGGGATGGCGAGGTCGTCAGGCTGCTGATCGGGATGGAACGGGCGCCGCGCCAGTCCGAACTCTGAGGGTGAACGAGCGCCGCCCGGTGTCAGGCGAAGTCGACACGCCGCGCTCCCACGTGCGCTTCCGGGCAATCCAACAGTCGAGCAGCCAAGTCCGGCCGGCGGTGGGGGGAAATTCCGAGGAACCTCGGTCACCTACTCGGCACCGACGTTGCGGGTGCGCGGTCATGCGCCCCTCAGAAGGCCCCGGACCGAGCGCGGGATGCGCTCCAAGTCAGCCAACACTACGGGTTTATACGGACGCACCCCGCTTTTAACACGCAATTAATAAATATTCCACAAGATTGAATTCTAGCGTGCGAATGGCTTGGCGTCGACATTTTGGAGAAATCCAATGAGCTGGCTCGGGAAAGCACAATCCGACCACGTATCGTCTAAGGCAGTTCTCCGGACAGCCAGCCTAGATATGCTGTCGATAAACGTCATGGTTGCCGACGCGGATCTGAATATTGTCTACATGAACGCATCTATTCTGACGTTCTTGAGCGAAGCCGAAGCGGAAATCCGGAAAGAGCTGCCACACTTCAGTGCCTCGAAGCTCGTCGGGCAGTCGATCGACGTATTCCACAAGAACCCCGCGCATCAGCGTCAACTGCTGAGCAGGCTCAGCGGGACGCACCGAGCCAACATCAAGATCGGTACGCGAACCTTCGACCTTCTGGCCAACCCGATCATGAGCGACGGGAAGCGCATCGGCACTGTCGTCGAATGGTCCGACGCCTCTCAGCGAATTCAGAACGCCGACTATGCCAGTCAGATGGCGGCAATCGGCCGATCGCAGGCCGTCATCGAGTTCTCCACGGACGGCGAGATTCTGTCTGCGAACGAGATCTTCCTGCATGTCTTGGGCTACGGCTTCGAGGAGATCCGCGGCAAGCACCACAGCATGTTTGTCGATCCCTCCGAGCGGGAGAGCGCTGAGTACAGGGAGTTCTGGACTCGGCTGCAGCGCGGTGAGAGCCAGACCGCGGAGTATAAGCGGATCGGCAAAGGCGGCCGCGAGGTCTGGATCCAGGCCTCCTACACCCCGATCCTCGATTCCACCGGGAAGCCGTACAAGGTGGTGAAGTTCGCTACCGACGTCACCGAGCAGAAGCTCCGGAATGCCGATATCACCGGTCAGATCGAGGCGATTCACAAGTCGCAGGCGGTGATCGAGTTCGAGCTCGACGGCACCATCCGGACCGCCAACCAGAACTTCCTGGACGCATTGGGCTATTCGCTCGACGAGGTCCGCGGCAAGCACCACAGCATGTTCATCGAGCCCGGCGAGCGCGAAGGCTCCGGATACAAGGATTTCTGGGCTCGGTTGCGGCGCGGCGAGTATCAGGCCGCCGAGTACAAGCGGATCGGCAAGGGCGGCAGGGAGGTCTGGATTCAGGCGTCCTACAACCCGATCCTCGATCTCAACGGCAAGCCTTACAAGGTCGTCAAGTTCGCGACCGACGTCACCGAGCAGGTGCTGGCGCGGATGCGGGCGGAGCATGTCGGCAAGCTGATGGAGACCGTGGCTGCCGGTGCCGAGGAGCTGAACGCATCGGTCAAGGAAATCGCGAACAGCATGACGGCGTCGAAGGACCGAACCTCCGAGACGTTCGACATGGTGATGGCGGCGGACCAGGCAACGCAGCAGCTCACCGAAGCGGCGAAGTCGATGGGCGGCATCCTCGACGTCATCAACAACATCACCGGACAGATCAACCTGCTGGCGCTCAACGCCACGATCGAGTCCGCGAGGGCCGGCGACGCCGGCAAGGGCTTCGCCGTGGTGGCCAACGAGGTCAAGAACCTGGCCGGCCAGGCCAAGTCGGCGACCGAGCAGATCTCGCGCGAGATCGACGGAATGCAGTCCATTTCAGGCGATGTCGCCGGATCGCTCGAATCGATCCGTGGCGCCATGCAGCAGGTAATGGACTACGTTGCATCGACCGCCGCGGCGGTCGAGGAGCAGAGTGCAGTCGCCAACGACATGTCCTCAAACATGCAGCGCGCTGCCACCGAGGCGAACAATATCGGCCAACCGGCATAGCCTCATGGCGGCCGCTCGCTACAAGGCGACGCGCTACTGCAGCCGACAGGCACTCGACGCGATCACTGGGGCGGCGGATGCGTGCGGTGGCCGCTGTCTGTCCGGCCTGACCCATCTGGCAACGCTGCACGAGCGCCGGTACGCTCAACGGCGTTGAGCGCAGGTCCAGGGCAGGAGTTCGTCGAGACATGCGATCTTGTGGTCGGGGACGCGCCCGAGCGCGTCGGTGAGCCAGGACTGTGGACCTGCGCCGTTCAGCTTGGCCGTCTCAATTAGAGTGTAGGCGATCGCCCCTGCCTTGCCGCCGCCCGCAGACCCCGCGAACAACCAGTTCTGCTTGCCCAGGGCCATACCCCGGATCGCGTGTTCTGCCGGGTCGTTGTCGATCTCCAGGACGCCGTGCTCGAGGTAGGGGCGCAGCCTCGGCAGCCGGGACAACGCATGGCGGATGGCCATGGCAAGCGGCGTCTTGCCCGATATCCGCGCGATCTGAGACCGGAGCCAGACCTCAATCTCCTCGACCAGCGGAGAGGCTCTCGCGTGGCGGACCTCGGCCCGCCGATCGGGCGGCTGCCCGCGAACCCCTGCTCGACCGCGTAGAGCGCGACGATCCGCTCCTTCGCCACCGCCGACCACCGCCGCCGCAGAACCGCAGGGCTCGCGTCCAGCCGCGACACAGTCTCGTCGATCACTTGAAAGCTGCTGTATCCAGGCTCGTGTCCAGACTGCAATCCAACCTTCCGCACACTCAATCGGAAGGTCGAGGATTACCGCACGGAGCCCGTCGCGCTGCACGGGGACAGGTGGGCGCTGAAGGCGCGTGCCTTTCGACAGTTCGGTCGCGACCTTGGAACCGCCGTCAGCTGAAGGTGCGACGAGGATCCCATGGTCATCGGCCGGCAGCGTGTCGAGGCCGGTGTAGGCCGCGCAGCTGATCGTGGCGGCACCTCGAGTAGAGCGAACCGGGGCCGATCCGTTCTCCGGCGCGCTGTACGTGTTCCTCTCGCGTCGGGACATGAAGGGCACCCGAGACTAGCGTGATCAAACGGCCGAACAGCCCGAAGGGACGAGGCCTCCTCTCTTGGTTCAGCCGACCTGACCCCCATTCCCGAGACGCTCAGAGCGGTGCGCGCGCCGACATCAGTCCCGCTCGACGAAGAACTCCAGACCGACCACGCGGTCGAGGACGAAGATCAGGCCGGTCGTAAAGAACACCAGCGTCGCCGAGACCGCCGCGATGACCGGGCTCGCACTTTCCAGCACTTCGCTGAACACCTGCACCGGAAGGGTCATGACGTGGGGTCCCACCAGGAACATGGTCACCGTGACCTCGTCGAACGACACGATCAGACTGAACAGCAAGGCGGTCACAAGCCCCGGCTGAAGCGTGGGCAGGGTCACCTTCCAGAACACCCGGCCGGGCCGTGCGCCGAGGCTCATCGCGGCTTCTTCGAACGACCCGTCCATTTTGCGCAGGCTGCTGACTATGGGTCGGTAGGCGTATGGGATCGTCACGATGCAGTGGGCAAGGGCGAGGCCGATCCCCGTCCCAATCCAGCCGAACTGCGCCAGGACGACGATCATGATCACCCCGATCGCCGCGTGTGGAAAGATCAGCGGGGTCATCAGCAGGGTCTCGTAGAACGACTGCCCGCGGAAGCCGCGCCGTACCACGACCCATGCCGCCATCAGCGCGGCCGCGGTCGAGACCACCGCCGACAGCACGGCAAGGATGGCGCTCGTCGTCAGCACCCGCATCCAGTCCGCCGAGGTCAGGAATTCCGCGTACCAGCGCAGCGACACGCCCTGCAGCGGGAAGGTCAGGTATCCCGCCGCCGAGAATGACGACAGCACCACGATGACGATCGGCATCGGCAGGAACAGCAGGACGCAGACCGCCACCAGCCGAGAAAGGTTGAGGCGGCCGATCATGCCGCACCTTCGCCGAACAGCCGCAGGCTGAGGTGCCGCTCCAGCCACTGCAGCGGCAGCACGACCGCGAGCGCGGTGACCAGCAGGATCGCCGCGAGCGCCGCCGCCTTCGGGTAGTCGAAGAAGTGGAAGACCTGCTGGAAGATCTCGGTGCCCAGCATGGTGTCGCCGAGGCCGCCGAGCATCAGCGGGGTGACGATGGCGCCGGTCGCCATGAGGTAGACCAGCGTCACCCCGGTCAGAATGCCGGGCGCGCTGAGCGGCAGCAGAACGTGCAGGAAGGTGTAGGTCGGCCGCGCACCGAGGCTCATGCTCGCCTCTTCGAGCACGCGCTCGATATGCATCAGGATCGACAGGATGGCGATGATCATGAACGGGCAGAGCACATGCACCAGCCCCAGGATCACGCCGAACGAGTTGTACATGAGCTTGGCCGGGTAATCGATCACGCCGACCCACGTCAGGAAGCTGTTGACCATGCCCCGGGGGCCCAGGATCACGACCCAGCCGTAGGTGCGCACCACGATGCTGACCAGCCAGGGAAAGATGATCAGGGTCAGCATCAGGTTCCGGTTGGCGCCGGATCGCGCGACGAAGTAAGCCGTCGGATATCCGATGACGAGCGAGACGACCGTCGTCATCGCCGCGACGAACAGCGTGCGCCCCAGCATCGCTATGTAGTCCGGCCGGTCGAGGAAGGCCCGGTACTCTCCGAAGTCGAGTTGGCCGTCGATCCATACCGAGGCCGACAGCAGCCGCACCAGCCCGTAGCCGAACAGCGCGATCAGCAGCCCGGATGGCAGCAGCAACAGATAACTGGCACGTGACCGCATCGCCGGGCTCCGGGAAACGATGGCAGAGCCGGGCCGACCGGCATCCGGCCGGCCCGTTGGGGAAAGCCGCGTCCTACTGGGTCGCCGCGATCATGCGGTCGATTTCCTCCACTCGCTCCTTGTGGTGCGCCGCGATGTACTTCCAGTCGGGCTGGTACAGCTTGGCGCGCATCTCCTCGAAGGTCATGCCGAGCTTCGCGCGGATCTCCGGGCTGGCCTTGGCTTCGGAACTCGCCGGGATATAGCCGGACAACGCCATGCCGCGCTCCTGCGGGATGGCGGAGGCGATGTAGTTCAGCCACTTCGCCGTCGCCTCGCGGTTCGCCACGCCTTTTGGTGCGACGATCGCGTATGGCAGAAGCAACGCGCCCTCGTCGGGGATGACGATCTCGACATCCTGGTTCCCGGCCTCGCGCAGGCTCCAGACCCGCACGGAATAGAACGGCATGGCCACCACCTCACCGCGAGCCAGCATGGTGTTCTGCTGGGCAAGCGAGGTGCCGATGTTGAGGATATTCTTCGTCATCCCCGTCAGCAGCTCCATGCCGGACGTGTAGTTGCGCTCGTCCCCGCCGGTCGCCTTGGCCATGATGGTCAGGTCGTAGGTGGAGAGGTAGATCGGCCGGGTCATGGAGAGACGACCCTTCCATTTCGGATCGGCGAGATTTCTCCACGACTTGAAGTCCGACGCCTTGGCCAGTTGGGTGTTCAGCGCGATCCCGTAGTAGGCGAAGTACGGGGTGACGCCGGCGATCCGGCCGTCATCGGTGGTCAGCCAGTACTTGCGGTCGATGGCCTTCATGGCCGGCAGCTCTTCGATATCGAACAGCTCGACCAGCCCGTCGTTCATCAGGTTGATGCCCTGCACGAAGGTGCAGATGCCGGAATTGTACTGCGGTGCGCCGGCCTGGGCGCGGAACTGTGCCTCGGGATTCGGGACTTCGACAATCCGTACGTCCGCGGCTCCCGCGGCGGCGTAGGGCTCGGCGAAGGCACCGCGCCAGGTCTTGCCCACACCGCCGCCCCACGACGCATGGATGATCTCGATATCGGCGGCGAAGGCCGGGCGGCCCAGGAACGGCAGGGAAGCCGCGGCCGGCGCAAGGGTAGCGGCGGCGGTGGATTTCAGCAGGTTTCTGCGCGTGATGGTCATCACGACCTCCTTGTTTGGATTTCCGGGTCTCGTTCGATAGCGGCGCGACGATCTCGGGGAGCGGCGGTCTCGGGGATCAGCGTCATCGATGCGGGGTTCCACCCCACGGTCATCCCGGTACCGTCGCGAAACGGATGGATGCCGCCGCCGACGAACGGTGCCTGGGCGATCAGGGGACCGGAGTCCGTGGCCACGGTGTAGGTGACCGCGGCGCCGGAGAAGCTGTGGGACTGGACCCGGCCATCGACGCGAACCGGCTCGGCACCGGCGTCGGGCCCAACCTTCATCAATTCGGGGCGAATGGAGAGATGGACCGCGTCGCCGGATGCGAGAGACATCCCCTGCTCCACCGGCACGGTGGCCATGATGGCGAAACGGTCGAGCTCGACCTGCACCTCACCGCCCTCGATCAGCCGAACCCGGCCCGACAACAGGTTCGTCTCGCCCACGAAACGCGCGACGAACGGCGTCCTGGGGCGATGGTAGGTCTCGACCGCGGTGCCGAACTGCTCGACCTGGCCGGCATTCATCACCGCGATCCGGTCGGACATCGACAGCGCCTCCTCCTGGTCGTGGGTGACGAAGATGAAGGTCGTACCGGTCTTCTGCTGGATGCTCTTGAGCTCGATCTGGAGTTGCCGACGGAGTTTCAGGTCGAGCGCGCTCAAGGGCTCGTCGAGCAGCAGGACCGCAGGTTCGGTGACGAGCGAACGGGCGAGCGCCACGCGCTGGCGCTGGCCACCGCTGATCTGGCCGATCCGCCGATGACCGAACCCGGCGAGGCCAACGAGGTCGAGTGCTGCGTCGACCTTGCGCGCGATCTCGGGGCCGGCCATCCGTCGGACCCTGAGGCCGAAAGCGATGTTCTCAGCGACGGAAAGGTGCGGGAACAGGGCCAGGTTCTGGAACACCAGGCCGACGCCCCGGTCATAGGGCATGACCCCGTTCATCCGCCGGCCGTTCATGCGGATCTCGCCCTCGCTCGGGTCGAGAAAGCCGGCGATCATGCGCAGGATCGTGCTCTTGCCGCAGCCGCTCGGGCCAAGCAGGGTGACGAACTCGCCGCGTTCGATATCCAGGCTCACGCCATCCACCGCGACGTCGTCACCGAACCGCTTGGTCAAGGTGTCGAGTTGGAGGATGTATCTGTCATCCGATCTGGACGGCACTCTGATCTCCGAGGGTCTGATCCGCTGGCCGTCACGATCTGGCGGGGCCGGTTCTTGTGCGAGACTCGATCATCTCGACATATGTCGGTCAAATACCGATTCTTACCGTTTCTATTCCTCAGCGTTATGAAACAGCGATTGAAGTCGACATCCGGGAGGCACTTGAAAACACCCGGAGCCCGGCAAAACTTCGTGCCGTACAGTGCTCGGAACGACGAACGCCCTGGGGTGCGGGCTGCCATCCACTTCATGAACTGAATTCATGATCTAGTAAAAAATTGATATTTTGAGGTCATGAATTGTCCTCGCTAAGACTGGTCGCCGATCGAAAACGGCCACGGACCAGCAAGAGGCTTCCCCCATCCATGACCTTGGTGCCCCTGACCACCGCAGCACAGTCGCCCGACGAGCGCTGCCGGACCATCGAGTCCGCCGACATGCCACGGTCGATTTCCGAGCTGTTCGATACCGCGGTCGCCGAGATGGGTGACGCGGCGCTCTGGACCTTCTTCGACGACGGCATCACCCAAGGCTATGCCGAGGTCCGGAAGGCGGTCGCGCGGACGGCCAATGCCTTGCGGTCGTGGGGCGTCGGCAAGGGCGACCACGTCGCGGTCATGCTACCGAACATCCCGACAACGCCGGTGGTGTGGCTGGCCCTGGCGCGACTGGGAGCCGTCTCGGTCCCGGTCAACATCCGCTACAGCCAGCGCGAGCTGCGCTATGTCGTGGACGACTCCGATGCCGGTCACCTGCTGATCCACCGCGACTGCGCCCACCTGCTCGATACCGGCGACCATCCCGCGATCCTGCCGACCGACCGCATCCGCATCGTTGATGGGGCCGATGGCGCATGGTCCTGCGAGATCGCCGCTGCCGACCCGGCGATGCCCCCGGAAGCGGACGTGCGGCCCGACGACCTGATGAACATTCAGTACACCTCGGGCACCACCGGGTTTCCCAAGGGCTGCATGCTCACCCACCGCTACTGGCTGACATCCGGCATGGTGAACGCCTGGCGCGACGGCCGGCGCTTCGCCCGCATTCTCGCCCCCACGCCCTTCACCTACATGGATCCGCAGTGGCTGCTGCTCATGACGTTCTATCAGCGCGCCAGCCTGTTCGTCGCCCGGCGCCAGAGCGCCACGCGTTTCCTGACCTGGCTGCACGACTTCCGGATCAACTTCTGCCTGTTTCCCGAGGCGGTGACCAAGCAGCCGCCCTTGCCGCTCGACGCGGACAACGAGGTGATCCGCGCCAACATCTACGGCATCCGCCCATCGGCGCATGCGGAGATCGAGCGGCGCTTCGGCCTCGTCGCGCGCGAAGCGTTCGGCATGACCGAGGTCGGCTCCGGCATGTTCGTGCCGATGGAGGCGACGGACATGACCGGATCCGGCACCTGCGGGCGCCCCTCGCCGTTCCGCGAGACCCGGGTGGTGGACGAGGAGGACAACGACGTGCCGGATGGAGAGATCGGCGAGCTGCTGATCCGCGGGCCCGGCATGATGCTCGGCTACTACAACAACCCCGATGCGACGGCGGAAGCGATGCGCGGCGGCTGGTTCCACACCGGCGACCTGTTCCGGCGCGATGCCCGCGGCTACCACTACATCGTCGGGCGCAAGAAGGACATGGTACGCCGGGCCGGCGAGAACATCTCCTGCCGCGAGGTGGAATCGGTGCTGCGCGACCACGATGCGATCGACGAGGTCGCGGTGATTGCGGTGCCCGACGACATCCGCGGCGAGGAGGCGAAGGCCTATATCTGCCTGCGCGACGGACAGCAGCCGGCAGCCGACCAGATTGCGGGGCTCATCGCCCATGCCGAACGCAATCTCGCCGCCTTCAAGATTCCGCGCTACCTCGAGTTCATCGCCGAGATGCCGCGCACGACCTCCTTCAAGGTCGCCAAGAACGAGCTGAAGGCGGCGCGGGAGGACCACCGCGTCGGGTCCTTCGACCGGGTGGAGGGAGTGTGGCGATGATCATCGACTACGGCGCTACCCCGCCCTCGCCGGCTTTCCAGCTCGGCGACACCCGCCACTTGGCGAACTACCGCCGCGTCTATGCCGAGAGCGAGAAGGCTTCGGGCCGGTTTTCCCCCGGGAGGACGATGGAGGACTACCTGGCGGATTGCGACGCCGCCGGCGTCCGTCACGTCGTGGTCAAGGCCCGCGACGTGGAGACGACCCATGGCAGCCGCATCGACAACGCCGCCGTAGCGGCCTTCTGCAGGCAGCACGGGGACCGCTTCATCGGCTTCGCCGGGGTCGATCCGAACAAGGGGGCGACGGCGGTTCGCGAGCTCGAAGAGGCGGTGCGCGACTACGGGCTGCGGGGCCTCAACATCCAAGGGTTCGAGAACCGGGTTGCGATCGACGACCCGAAGATGTTCTCGCTCTATGCCAAGTGCGTGGAGCTGGATATTCCGCTGAACATCCACTGCGGCATCAACTTCTCCCTGGAAGCCGGCCTGGATTTCGGCCGCCCGGAGCAGCTCGACCTGGTGCTCAGGACGTTTCCCGACCTGCGGGTCTGCGCCGCACCGCCCGGCTGGCCCTGGGTGATGGAGCTGCTGGCCGTCGCCTGGCGCCACCCGAACCTGCGCATCGGCCTGGTCGCTGTGCGTCCCAAGTTGCTGGCGGTAGAGCATTCGGGCTACGGCCCGCTGCTGCAGTACGGCCGCACGGTGCTGAAGGACCGGATCCTCTTCGGCAGTGCCTATCCGATGCTGCCGCTCGCCCGCTCGATCGCCGAGGTCCGCGCCCTGCCGATCGACGACGACATCGCCGATCGCTGGCTGCATACCAACGCCGCCGCGTTCCTCCGGCTCTAGCCGCGTCGTCCCTAGACCGTCACCGGTCGCGCGCCTACCTCGAGGCAATGGGCGTCCATCTCCTCCTGGATGAAGGCGGACAGCGCCTGGGCCAGAAGCGACGGTGGCCGATTGCGTGGGCGCAGCATGCGGAACTCGTAGGCGATCTGCGGGCGGAATGGCCGCACGATCAACTCGCCGCGGGCGGCGAACTCGTGCGCCGTGAACGGATCGACGATCGATACTCCCTGGCCGTTCGCAACGAACATGCACGCCGCCTCCGACAGATAGACGTCAAGGTTCATGCGCCGCCGTACGCCGAGCATGTTGAACTCGTGGTCGATCACCCGCCGCATCATCGTGGCTGAGCTGAAGGAGATGAACCGCTCGTTCTCCAGATCCCCCGCCTCGATCATCGCCTTTGCCGCCAGGGGGTGGTCGGTCGGCATCGCGCAGACCGCCTGCACGCGGCAGAGCGTGCGCGAGGCGACCGCCGGATGCTCGATCGGGAGCATGGAGAACCCTAGATCCACCTGTTGGGCAATCACCCAGTTGTTCACGGTCTGCGAGCTGTGGATATGAAAACTGAACTCAGCCTCTTGCCGGTCGGTCATGAATTTCGAGAACGCCCGCGGCAGGAAGCGTTTGCCGAGCGCGAACAGGGTGACGATGTTCAGTCGGCCGGCCGACAGGTTCCTGAGCTCGCCGGATATCCGGTCAATCTCTCGCAGACCCGAGAAGATGCCGTTCGCCTGCTCGTACAGGATCATCGCCTCGTCGGTGGGCACCAGACGCCGCCGGACCCGCTGAAACAGCTGCAGGCGGGTGTCGTATTCGAGGTTGGAAATCAGCTTGCTGATGGCCGGCTGTGACAGGCGCATGAACTTCGCAGCCTCGGTGACAGTCTGGTGGTCGATCACCGCCTTGAACGCTTCGAGCTGCCGCATCGTCACCATGTCGCGATCCCGCTATCGAATAGACTGAAGTTATAATCATACAAACCGTTTCTCTTGGAATTCTATGAATTTCGATGCTCTGGTCCCTGCAGGTTCGGTTGATTGGGAGCGCGGGATATGGGTGAACGTGACGACGCCATGTGGCAATGGAGCGCGGTCGAGGTCGCCTCGGCGGTGCGGGGGCGAAAGGTCTCGGCCGAAGATGCGGTGCGGTCGGTGCTGGACCGCATCGAGCAGGCGGACGGCCGGGTCAACGCCTACGCCACGGTTGATCCGGACGGTGCCATCAGCGCAGCGCGCCAGATCGACGCGAAGGTCAAGGCAGGCGAGGATCCGGGCCCGCTCGCCGGCGTGGCGTTCTCGGTCAAGGATCTGATCGTCACCAAGGGAATGGTGACCGATTTCGGCTCCCGGGTCTTCGCCGGCAACGTCCCCGACCACGATGCCGAGATGGTCGCCCGGCTGCGTCGGGCCGGGGCGATCCTGGTCGGCAAGTCCAACACCCCGGAATTCGGCCACAAGGCGCTAACCAACAACCCGCTCCATGGCTATACCCGCAACCCGTGGGACATTTCCCGTTCTCCCGGCGGGTCGAGCGGTGGCGCCACGGTGGCGGTCGCCATGGGCATGGGGCCGATCGCTGTGACCACCGACGGCGCGGGGTCGGCCCGCATCCCGGCCAGCGTGTGCGGCGTGCTGGGCCTGAAGCCGACATTGGGCCGGATTCCGAACGAGACTGCGATCGAGCTGTTCTCCAGTTTCATCAACCTCGGGCTCAGCTCGCGCACCGTCGCCGACCTAGCGGCCGGGCTCTCGGTCGTCTCGGGGGCATGCGTCACCGACCCATGGTCGATCGCCGTGCCACCCGCGACCTTCGCCGTCCCCGCCGATCCCCGCGCCAGGCTTTCCGGGCTCAAGGCCCTGGTGTTCCGGCGGATGGGCAACAGCATCGTCGACGTGAACGTGGAGAAGCAGTTCGATCTCTACCTCGACCTGCTGCGCAAGGCGGGTGTCACCCTGGTCGATGGCCCCGAGGACTTCGAATGGGACAAGGCGTCCCAGTTCGCCGCCATGCGGGCCTACCAGCGTGCCCGGCTCGACCACCTGCTGGAGAACGACCGCGACCGTCTCGACCCGTCGCTGGTCGCCGCACTGGAGGAGGGACGCAACCAGAACCTCATGGACGTGCAGGCAGCTCCCGCCGTCCGGTCGGGCCTGTTCCGCCGGGTTCAGGCACTGTTCGACGCCCACGATCTGATCCTCACGCCGACGGTCGCGGCCTCGCCGCCGCCCTACGATCAGGACCAGAACGCGGATTTCAGTATCAACGGGAAGGTCGCCGGGCCGCTGCGCGCGACCTGGTACGGCTATACCGGTACGTTCAACCACACCGGCCACCCGGCGATGAACATCCCCATGGGTTTCACCCCGGACGGCATCCCGACCGGCCTGCACGTGGTCGGGCGCTGGTTCGAGGAGCAGCGTCTGCTCGACATCGCCGCCGCCTTCGAAGCGATGGCACCCTGGGCCGGGTTCTGGCCGCCGGACGCCTGATCGGGACGATCGCACGCAGTAGAGGGAGGGCGAACGTGGCAATCCGCGGCGACATTCTGCACCCCGACTTCAAGGCCCAACCATTCTGGTGGGAGGACGCGCCCCCCACCAGCGCCGGGGCCGACCCACTGCCGGAACGGGCGGACGTGGTCGTCGTCGGCTGCGGCTACACCGGCCTCAACGCCGCCCTGGCGCTGCGGCGTGGCGGGGCGAGTGTGGCGGTCATCGATGCCATGCCCTTCGGTTGGGGAGCCAGTTCCCGCAACGCCGGCCATGTCAGTAGCGGCGTGAACCTTGGCAAGGGCTCATCCTCGGCAGTCCGTTCGCCGATGGAAGGGCATATGTCCGCCGGCACGGTCGCCGCCCTGCGCCAGGAAGCGGGGGAGGCGTTCGACATTCTGGAGCGGCGGCTTCAGGAACTCTCGATCGACGCCGGCTATCGCCGGACCGGCCGATTCATCGGCGCGGTCTCCCCGAGCC
>MRWG01000794.1_pt1 | contig 26168 bp, 27 predicted proteins | sample 1013341 | NCBI WGS metagenome assembly MRWG01 (sample SAMN06117577, study PRJNA244670) | biofilm metagenome | biome: Water; feature: Cathode Biofilm; material: Biofilm; isolation source: microbial consortium enriched at the cathode of a solar microbial fuel cell | place: USA: District of Columbia ... | reverse complement strand
GCTGAATTGAACGCTAGGGATCATTCAGGCCTAAAAGAAAATATGATTAAATTCGACAATTAAGCAGTTCTAAAAGGGGGTAGCTTACAATATGTTTCGAATATTATTAGTGGATTTCTCTTCAGCATCAATATATAAATTCATTACGAAAATTGCTCCGAGAAAATAAAAGGTCACTAAAATGGCTTTGAAAAGAGCTTTAAGTTTAGGACTCATTTATTTCAATTTTCTTTATAAAGTCTGAAGGAATCCTTGTGAATTTTATTAAATATTGTTTTGAACTGAACGGTTTAGGCTATGATTTCGTTGTGGAATCATCCGCAGGATTATACCTCTAAGAAATCAGCCATTGATTAATACTTTTACTTTGGTGTGGCACAAAACCACAATGAATAATAGCCATTGTTGGGCACAGTTATTTATATCTTATTTCTCTTGTTATAATTCTATCCAACTTTTCGTTTTCATAAATCCTTTTTGAAACCCAATTTGCAAATTTGTCCAAATCGTACTTGTATTTGAGAGATGAAATTAATGAGTCATTACCGTTAAATTCCTTTAGTCCGATTGGGTTTTGGCAATCGTATTCGTACACTATTTTTCGGTCTCGTTTTGAGTCAGTTTTATGAACAGTTTCAATTTTTGTTACTATCTCATTTTTATTGAAATAGGTTGTCGAAATAGAATTTCTTATTGTGTCTGAAGATTTTAAATCGATAAAGATTTGCGTGGATATAGCCTTATCTTTTGAGTTATTTTTTCGGTAGTAGTGTGTTTCGATTTGTTCGAATTTCTCATTTGGGTAATATACAATTGCTTTTGATTGATATAGTAATGTGTCTTTATAAACGTAATTAACTATAAATGGTAAACTGTCGGTTGACATTTTAACAACTTCCTTTTTGAGTTTATTTAATTCGTTGTAACTATAGTCAACTTCCATTTTTTCATTGTCATATAGTGTTTTTTGATTCAGGCTTATTATTTGGTCGTTATTGTTGTAAAGTTTATTTCTAACCATTAAAGTATCTTGAGTTTCACTATTCGTTGAGTCTCGTTTTATCAAAATAGTATATTCCGTTATTTGACTTACACTTTTAGTCAGCCCGTTAATCAACAATTTTGGTTCTCGACAGCAACCAATAAACAAAATTGAAAAAAGTAAAATGAAAAGACTTTTCATTCGGTCTTAATTGTGCCCAACGTCTCCGGGTATTCCAACGGCGTTTTTAAAGCAACTTGCCGCAGCGTATCAAATCCCGCCAATGGCGGATTAGCAAGGCAAGCCCCCGTGACTTTTATTAGGTTAATGCTCGTTTAATTAAAAATACACCAGGTTTGCCTAATTGAACGCTATGGCATACCCGGTGTTGTGCTATCGTCCATTATCCTTTCCACGATGTTTTGATCACCCCATTCACCTTGTAAACAATTTTATAGGCATCACTAACATGCTTATTCCATCGATCAATACTCAATCTTTTGAAGTCAGTCATGAAAACTCCATTTACACCATCTTGTCCCGTAAGAAGTTCACTTAATTCTGACCTCCATGTATTTATCTTTTCTGCAGTTAATTCTTCGCTTTCCACTTGTTTTCCTACCTTAATTGATGTTGTAAGTGAGTCCGATAAACTAGCAATATGAACGCCGTGGGCTATGTGCCTTCTATACATGTTTAATCTTGATATTTCTTGTGAGATTTTTTCCCAACGTTCTTTTAGATCTGGTTGATATCTATCAATGTATCTATTAATTGATTTTTTCTTTAGGTCCAACGACATACCCAAATACTCAACTTCATTATCATTTGCTTTTAATAGATCGAATTCTGTGAAAATGCATAAATGCGCTAATGCGAATTCCATCTCGGAGAATTCAACTATAAATGAACCAATGGCACTTTTCAACTTATCATTTTCATCTAATATGCTCATAGTTACTGGCTGTAGCACAACGTCTCCGGCTATGCGCTGTAGCGGCCAATTAGGTCCTTAGCGCAAAGCTGGTTTAGATTAAATATAGTTTATAATTTCTATTGGTTTGCAAAGTAGCTATGGCGTATGAGCCGTTGTTGTGCAATGTTACCCTAAACTATTAATTCTTAAATCATATGAAGTCATTTTATTTAAATTGACTTTAAGATTAAAATAACAAGATCCCCCATCATCGATTTCTATTGGATGGTGGCGCCATTGTTCTTCTGTCCAGAATGTTTCGCAGAAGAAGTTTATCCACACTTCCTTTTCTCCACTTTGATTTAGTATGGCAATATATTGTCTTTTGTAACCTTCTGGGTTTAGCTTCCACCGATCGCTCGCTTTCTCATTGTGCTGATTTATTTTTTTCTGTATTACAGATTCTAGATCATTGATTTCTTTTATTGATAGATTCGTGGCTTTACCATCATTAAAAATCCAATGCCAGTCTTCATTAAAAGGGATTATGGTGAAGTCTAAGTTTGGTATCGCAATGGAAGTTTCTGCGTCCTTGGTATCCATTGTCTTTCCACTTTGTCCTATTAGTTGTGTTTCAAGTTTCTTTATCAGGTGGTCCGTAGAATCCTTGTACATTAAATATTGTGAATTGAGCTTCTCATTTTCAGTCTTTAATGCCCTATTGTTTAAGTATTGATAAATATTAAATGATAAAGCAAGAAATGCAATCGCGTATCCTATCCAATTTTCATTGTACCACTTGTTTCTATTCTCTGATTTAATGAAAGACCTATATGATTTACCAGATATCTTTAATCGTTTGCCTTTTTCCGTAAGTCTACACCAACCATCAATTGTTTTAGCCACAAATAAATCATTGTTTTTACCAAACAGTTTAATCTCTTTGATGAGTTCATGAAAAGCTTCCTTTTCCTCTTTTGTTTTGGGATTTAGGTGATCAAAAACAATATTATTGACACTGAACATGTTGTAATCATCAATGTTCATTACAATTAGATCAATATATTCAAGGATGATTTTTTCTTTCATTGAGAAATATTGCACAACAACTGAATAAAGTGCATATGCACTTTATTCCTTCTATACCCACAAGATAACAATTCACAGAATTTGGTGAAGGAATTTTCGTTCAACGGCCGGATAAAACGCTTGTAGATACGATAGAGATTCTGAAAAAGAGGATTAGTCAAAGATCAAATCAAGTATAAAAAGCCGTTGATTAAACGTTTAATATACGTATATCAAACATGAATTCAGTTGCTCTTATTCCGCCGGTCAGGATTGGTTGCGCCATACTTACTCCTCAAAACCATCATATCCTCCATGATTTTCCGGTCTACCACTTTAGCGTAAATCTGGGTAGTTTTTAAGGATCGGTGCCCCAGCATCTTGCTTACGGATTCTATAGGAACGCCATTGGAAAGCGTTACGGTGGTGGCAAAGGTGTGCCGGGCCAGGTGGAAGGTAAGTTTCTTTTCAATCCTATGGTGTGCTGCAATTTCCTTAAGGTAAAAATTCATCTTCTGATTTGTGATAACGGGAAGAAGTCTGCTGGCATCCCTACCATGTGATGAATATTTGTTCAGGATTTGCTCGGCGGCAGGAAGGAGTGGAATGCTGCTCCTGCAATCCGTTTTTCCGCGCTTGATACTGATCCAGGGGTTCCCATCCATTCCGATCACCAGGTGCTGACTTGATAACCTTTCCACATCCACGTAAGACAAGCCCGTATAACAGCAGAAAAGGAAAACGTCCCTCACCTGCTCTAGTCTCTCACAAAGTGGCGTTCCTTTAATCAGCAGGTTCAATTCATGCTCTGTTAAGGCCTCCCGTTCCACAGGCGTCCATTTCGCCTTCCAGTGGAAGAAAGGGTTCTTGGAGATCCAATCGTTGGCGTAGGCAATCCGTACGATCTTCTTAAAATTCACCACATACTTGGTTACCGTATTCTGCTTGCCAATACGCTTGATTTTCAGGAAATGTTCAAACTGGGTGATAAAGCGCAGGTCTATATCCCTGAGCCATATGTCCTCCGCGAGGTACTGTTTCTCAAGGAATTCCTTCAGGAGTTTCCGGGTCTTGCGGTGCCTCATATAGGTGCTGTAGGTGGTTTCCCGGCCCATCAAAGCCTTTAATTCAAGGTTATGTTGCTTGTAAAACCCGAGAAGGGTTGGATGGTTTTCCTCATTGAGATGCAACTTCTCCTTAATCATTTTTGCCGTGCATCGCCCATTTTTAGAGGCATAGCGGGCGTATATCCTGGAGACCTTTCCCCGGATTTCTTCCAGGTACCGATGTAATTCCTGCAGATTTGAATCAAGTCCCGCACCCCGGCTGATGTACGTGTTCCATACATCGGGATACACCCGACGTTGCACGCAAAGCTCCGCCCTGCGGCGGTTTAGCGTAATTCGAAGATAAATCGGGGCCTTCCCCTCTACGTCCGAACGCTCTTTTCGGATCGTAAAATGTACACCTAGTTGTTCACCCATGATAGAAAATTTAGGCTACCGGAAGTTGAAACATTTAGGAGTTAAAATTCTGAATTTCAATTTTTTAACACGCTTCAGGACGCATTTTTGCGAATCTGATTTTGTTAACCGATCTGTTCACCTGAGGGCTGAATTCAGATGAATTCATATGGATTCAGGCAGGAGGGCAAAAACGACAAAAGTCTGATAATCAATGATTTCAGACTTTTGCAATACCAAGTAAATGTGCTGTAGTAGCCTCACCAGGAATCGAACCTGGATCTAAAGTTTAGGAAACTTCTATTCTATCCGTTGAACTATGAGGCCATTATGCCTGTTTCCATTGGAAACGGGGCACAAAAATAAAACTTTTTTCCAAGAGCACCAGCCCCGGGCTTTTAAATTACTGCAAGCGCGTAAAATACCTTCCCAAAAAGGACTATTCCGCTTCGGTCACTTCCACAATCATTTCCACTTCCACAGCAATATTCCTGGGCAATGACCCCATGCCCACCGCCGCCCTGGCATGCTTCCCCCGATCGCCAAATACTTCCACCATCAGGTCAGAAAACCCATTGACCACCTCTGGCTGGTCTGCAAAATCAGGTGTGGCATTCACCATGCCCAGTACTTTGACAATGCGTTTTACCCTGTCCAGGTTGCCAAGCTCTGCCTTGAGTACTGCCAGTTGGGTGATACCCGCCAGGCGGGCCGCTTTATACCCCTGCTCCACGGTCATACCGGCCCCCAGTTTACCGGTGACCAGTTCTCCCTGGGCCGTTCGGGGGCCCTTCCCGGCAAGGAAAATCAAATTGCCCGTCCTTACGGCATTCACGTAATTGGCCACCGGGGCCGAAGGGGCGTCCAGGGTGATGCCCAGTTACTGCAACCGGGCTTCGGGGTTATAGTTGGAATCCTGTATGACCTTTTCCGTTTCTTTCCCGACGGTTTCTTTTTTCACCTGCCCGCAAGCGCTGAGCAGGATGGTAATTACTACAAGGTATGTTTTCATAGGAAAATCTGTATTTACTTTAATTAACAACGGTGTGCAAGGGCCGTGCCTGTTTCCAGGGCAGGGCGGTGAGCCCGTTGAGATCATACACCACCTTGCCTTCCCGCAGCGTCAGTTCGCACTCCAGTTTCAGGTTCCCGTCTATCTTTTTCCCGCTGGCATCCACAAAGCCAAACCGGCCTTCCCGTAATTTTAAAAGGGCGATATCCGCCACCGCCCCTTCAGACAGCTGCCCCAGGTCTGGCCGGCCCAGGCAGCGCGCCGGGTTCCAGGTAGCGGCCTGAAGCACCTTGGGGAGCGGCATCCCCAGGTTGATGAACTTCGAAAGTACATTCAGCAGGTCTTTCATGCCCCCGTTCATACAGCCGGTATGCAGGTCGGAGCTAATGGAGTCTGGCTGGAATCCCTGTGCCAGGGCCGGTACCGCCTGGGCAAAATCAAAGCTGGCCTGCCCATGGCCCACATCAAACCAAATCCCTTTTTCCCGGGCTTTTGACACAAAGGGCCTGAGCCGGCCCCTGTGGTCTACCAGGGCCTCCCTTCCGCTGACGTTCGCGTAGCAATGCGTGTAAATGTCGCCTGGGCGGAGCTTTTCCAGGAACAGGGTCTCCAGCGACAAAGGTGGCTCACTGCGGCCAAAATCAATCATTACCGGCAGGCCGGACAACTCCCCGGCCGCCACCGTCAACGCTGTCGGCTGCCAGTCGGCACCCAGGAAATGGGCCAGCTTGACCCCCACGATCACCCCGGGGTAGTGCGCTGCTACTTCGGCCGTTTTTCCCGGGTCCATATCCCCTTTATCCTGTTCATAAGCATCGCCCTTCATCCCGGCGCCCACAATATTGAGCAGGCTCAGTACCCGGGTGGCAGCCGTATCTATGGTTTGCTTTTTAAATTGTTCAAAACTCCTCCAGCCTGCCCCCCCCGTATCCAGGACCGTGGTTACCCCGCTGCGAAAGGTAAAACCATCGGGGGGCAGAGCCCAGGCCCCGTTGCAGAGGTAGGTATCGGGGTCGGTGCCAAAAAAATGGTGGGCATGCATGTCGATGAGCCCCGGGCTCACCAAAAGGCCTGCGGCATCCACCACCTGCTTTGCGTCTTTGGCGGGAATGTCCACAGCCACCCTGGCCACCTTGCCGGCATGGATGGCGACATCCATTTTTCCGTATATTCCATTTTTGGCATCGATCAGCTGCCCTCCTTTGATCAGGAGGTCATAGCCCCCCTCGGGCACGTGTTTGGCCAGGGTCATATCAGTAGTTTTGGTTGCCATTAAAGATAGTATTTTATTAAGGGGCCGAGGTTTTTTCGTGCCCCCCATAGTTAAAAAATCAAAGAGGACATCCGGGCAGGGGGGCCAGGGCGTATAACGAAGAAGAAAATTAACGTAAATTTATTTTCCTGCCTAATAGCGGAGGCCATATTGATGTATCTTCGCGCCGCTTTGGCGGTAACGCGGAAGCGCCACGTTACAGGTGGGAAACAACAAACGATGCAACCATAAGCTTACAACTTTTATAGCGTACCGATATGAAAAAACTAGACAAAGGGTTCCGGATGCCCAGCGCGGCCTATACCCTGCCCAAAAAAGCCGTAAAACGCTACATGCCCATCAACAGGCCGCCAGAGATTGGAGACGTCATCTATGGGATGGTCGACACCCTGGGGCAGCATAAATCCCTGGAAAACAGTGAAGGCCGGATACATACCATCCACCACGGCAGCCATGCCATTTTTGTTTTCGGGAACCGCTACGCCCCCGATTATTACGAAGGGGTCATCCCAACCACGACTGATTTTGAGTATGTTGACCTGCTGGCCCGCTCCGGGGTGGTGGGGCAGGTCATCTCCCAAAACGACAAGATCATCGCCCCTACCCGGATCAAAGTGCTGGGCTATGTGTGCGATTCAAACGGAAAAGTGGTGAATACCAAAGACTATAACCTCATCACCCCCAGGAAAACCGAAAAAAAATTCCCCAGGGCCAAACTCATCCTCTGCGTGGGCACGGCCATGAACTCCGGCAAAAGTGCAGCGGCCACCGCCTGTGTGTACGCGCTATCACTCCAGGACAAGGAGGTTCGGGCTTCTAAGGTAACCGGCACAGCCAGCCTGAAAGACATATTGAACATGAATGATGCGGGGGCCACCTATTTTTCGGATTTCAGTTACCTGGGCTATCCTTCGACCTACCTGATCCCCGAACAGGAGGCCCTGGATATCTTCAACAAACTCGACCTGAAATACGCCAATAATAAAGAGAACTACTGGGTGGTAGAATTTGCCGACGGCATCAACCAGCGGGAAACCGCATTTTTGCTGCAATCTCCCGAGGTCCGCAAACGCATCCACAAGTTGATTTTTTGCGCCGCGGACGCCTTTGGAGCCATTGGCGGATTGCAGGTGCTCAAGGATAGATTCGGACTGGTACCCGATGCCATCTCCGGGGTTTGCTCCAGTTCCCCGCTGCACATCAAGGAGTTGAGCATGTATACCGATATCCCGGTGTTTAACAGCCTGCATGCCGATCCCGGGGAACTGCACCGTATCCTGAGCAAACCCAAACGGCGTGCCAAAAAGTCCATAGCCGAATGAAGACCTACGGGATTGCCATACACGGGGGGGCGGGAACCGTTTCCAAAACCAGTATGACCAAATGGAAAGCCGAAGCCTACCGCCAGGCCCTTAAGCGGGCCTATTCTGTGGGATACCTTACCCTGCACAAGGGGGGTAGTGCCCTGGAAGCGGTCACCGAGGCCATCCTTATCCTGGAAAATAGCCCACTATTTAACGCCGGGCGGGGTGCGGTATTCACACATAAAGGCGACCATGAAATGGATGCGGCCATTATGAATGGTAAAAATTTAAAGGCTGGGGCCGTGGCCGGGGTACAAAGCGTAAAAAACCCCATCCTGCTGGCCATGGCTGTCATGAAAAAATCCAGGCACGTATTGATCAGCGGGGAGCAGGCCCTGGAATTTGCCCGGGAACACCAGCTGGAGCTAATGCCCAAAGAGTATTTCTACGATGAGTACCGCTATAAGCAGTGGCAAAAAGTAGCCGCCCAGGATACCGTTGCCCTGGACCACGACGAGGCCGAGGGGAAAAAATTCGGCACAGTAGGGGCCGTAGCCCTGGATAAAAAGGGAAACCTGGCAGCAGGCACCTCCACCGGGGGTATGGTCAACAAAAAATACGGGCGCATTGGGGACAGCCCCCTCGTGGGAATCGGCACCTATGCCAACAACCATAGCTGTGCTATTTCCTGTACGGGCCATGGCGAGTTCTTTATCCGGGCGGTAGTGGCCCATGACATTTCCTCCCGCATGCTCTACAAAGGACAAACGCTGAAACAGGCGACAGATGCCGTGGTCATGGAAACACTTCCCAAATTAGGGGGTAAGGGGGGGGTTATCGCCATCGATAAAAAGGGGCACATCGCCATGCCGTTTAATACCAAGGGGATGTACCGCGGTTTTAAAACCTCCCATAACCAGGAGTATGTAGGGATCTTCGAGAAGGGATAAAGGCCGGGCCTTGGCGCCTACCCACCGGGAGTTTGTCAGGGGGTTATACTCAGGGCCTTTCGGGGGTTTTGGACCAGCAACTGGTCCAGCTCCGCTTCCCTGAAGCCCAGGTTCCGCAATTTGGGAAGCAATAGTTCCTCTACACTCCAATAGGGCCGCTTGTTCCCATTGGCAAACAATTCAAGTTCCAAATCCGGGTCGTCCCGTTCCACGCTCCAACCGTCATCATGGGAAAGCAACAAACGATGAAGGAGGCCGGCCTCCTTCATGTTCCGTATCATCCCGGCATACGCGTCCAGCCGCTCCTCGCTCACCCCATCCAGGCTTACCCACATCCCCTGCCGGGCCATGGCGATACGGGTACTGTCGGTGCCATTCTGGGCATGCACCCAGACAAGCTTGTCCGGCTTAAACCCTAGTTCCAAAGCCAGCTGCCGCTGCGATATAATGCTTTGGTCTCCCCCGGTATGCACATAGACCGTCAGGCCGGTGCGGCCACTCAAAAGCATCCCGGCCTTCACGATTTTCCTTTCAACAGGATCCAGGGGGCCATCACCCACCCCAAGTTTTATAAAACCCGGCCGGATCCCGGTATCGCCTATACCATGGGTCCATTCCTGCTCCCAGAGGGCCGCCAGTTCCTCGGCCGAATGGGTGTAGGCGGCTTCCGGCAGGTACTTCTTGTCAACGGCCGCGTAAAACCCCGTATTGGTAAGGATCTGCATGCCCGACTTTTCAGCGAGTTCCCGAAGCAAGCCCACATTCCTGCCAATATGGGCAGGCGTGCATTCCACCAGGCTGTTATAGCCCCGTCCCCAAAGATCCTTCAGCCACGGCAGGAGCTGTGCCAGGGCCTGCTCCTGGCCTGCCAGCGGATGGTTACCGGTTTCGGTGCCATTGAAGTTGGTGGCGATGTGCTCGTGTGCCAGGGTCCGACCCAGGGCATCAGGCGCGATCTTCCCGCTGACGGTCATCACATACGGACCTTCCTGGAAGGCCCCTGATGCCAACAGCCCGATGATGCTGAAACAAAGGGTAAGTAGTTGTTTTTTCATAAAGGGGGTCGCTATTGGAGGCTTCAAACTACAAAAATTGTACTTCCTTAAATGCGGATATCCCTAAAATATTTCCAATTACTTAATACATCCCGCCGCATAATTTAATATTCCCTTCATTTGGGATGGTCACCGCTGCCGTACCTTGCGCCGCTTTTTGTTTTCACGCAATTTGTATCTTATACTTCTTTATGGAGCTCTTTATCGCATATCTGGGTTTTTTACTGGCCGCCTATGCCGTAATCGCCAATGACGTCATCCAAACCCTGGGTACCTTTATTGCCTCTAACCAAAAACGCCCGTGGTGGATGTTGTGGGCCTTCGCTGCGGGCATCCTTTCCATCACCCTGGTATACGGGTGGTATACCCATTCCGGGGATGTCACCTATGGGAGGCTGGAAAACATCCCGTTACCCAAAACCATGCACTGGTGGTACCTGCTCGCCCCTCTGGCCTTGCTGGTCATTACGCGTTTTGGCATCCCCGTAAGCACCACCTTTATGATCCTCAGTGTCTTCTCGACCAGCCAGGTCATTGAAAAAATGATCCTGAAGTCGGTACTGGGCTATTTCGTGGCATTTATCGCCGCCCTCGGGCTGTACCTGCTCATCGCCAAAAAGGTGGAGACCAAGGGGGCCCTCCGCCTGGCCAACTGGAAAAGCAACAAACAGTTCTGGCTGGCCGCCCAATGGGGATCTACGGCATTCCTGTGGGTGCAATGGCTTATCCAGGACTTCGCCAACATCTTTGTGTTCCTGCCCAGGCAACTTTCGCTCCCCGAACTGCTTGGCTCCCTCCTGGTCATCCTCCTGATTACGGCCTATATCTTTCTTAGCAAAGGCGGGCGCATCCAGGAAATGGTGAACCAAAAGGCGAATACGCGAAACATCCGCTCTGCCACCATAATAGATTTGTCCTACGGGCTAATCCTCTATCTGTTTGGTACCCTGAGTACCCTGCCCATGAGCACCACCTGGGCCTTTATCGGGATCCTGGCGGGGAGGGAAATGGCGATTTCCTACCTGTTGAAAGACCCAAAACTTCGAAAAACCTACAAAGTCATCATCAAGGATTTGGCAAAAGTCAACATCGGCCTGGCTGTAAGTATCCTCATCGCCTATGTCATAAGCTTGCTCAACACCTAAGAGCATTAAGTGCATCCCCGTTTATGGCTGGGTTGCCAGCTTGCTCTTGCGGTAACCATACAGGGTGTATACCCCGGCCCCCAGGACCATCCACAGTACAAACCGGAACCAGGTCACTCCGGGGAGGGCCACCATAAGGGTAATGCAAAAGACCACGCATAGGGCACAGACCAGCTTGTAAGCCGGGGTCTTGAACCTCCGGGTAGCTCCCGGTTGTTTCACCCTTAGGATCCAAACCCCTATCGCCACCAGTACAAAGGCAAACAGGGTACCGATATTGGTGAGCTCTGCCGCCGCGCCTATATCGATGGTTGCTGCCAATACGCCTACAAAGAGGCCTACGGCTACGGTAGCGAAGGAGGGGGTCTTGTAACGTTTATGGATGCTCCCAAAACGCCCCCCCAGCAGGCCATCGCGGCTCATGGTATACAGGATACGGATCTGGCCCAGTTGCATGACCAGCAACACGGTGGGCATGGTTACGGTAATCCCAACGGCCACCAACATGGCAATATTGTCTTCCCCAACGGCTTTAAGGGCTTCGGCCACAGGCTTTTCATTACCCAGGACCTCCAGGGGCACCATGCCGGTAAGGACCATGGTTACCAGGATGTAGAGCAGCGTACAGATAAGCAGTGCAAAAATCATGGCCCTGGGCAGGTCGCGCTGCGGGTTTCGGGCTTCTTCGGCCGTGGTGCTAACGGCATCAAACCCCACGTAGGCAAAGAAGACCAACGCCGCCCCGGTAAGTATCCCGCTGATGCCATTGGGCGCAAAGGGTACCCAGTAGGTCGCAGGGTTGAAATGGGGCAGGCCCACCCACAAGAAAATACCTATCAATATGAGTTTTACGATCACCAGGATAGCCGTTGCCCTGGCCGACTCCCGGATCCCGATATACAGCAGCAAGGAAACCGCCAGGGTTATAAGGAGGGCCGGCGCATTGAACAGGGCTTCGGTTTGTGGAAAGCCCGACAAGGCTTCCCCATAGGTGGTACTGAGGCCTTGCTCCAGGGGTACCCATGCCCCGGATGGCAGCTGCACCATCTGGGTCCCCGTCGCAGCCGATACGCTACCGGGCAAATACCAGCCCAGGCCATCGAGGAGGTTCTTAAAATACCCAGACCAGCCAATAGCCACCGCCACATTCCCCACCGCGTATTCCAGGATAAGGTCCCAGCCGATGATCCAGGCAATGAATTCGCCAAAAGCGTTATAAGAGTACGTATAGGCGCTGCCCGAAACCGGGATCATGGAAGCGAACTCCGCATAGCACAATGCCGCAAAGGCACAGGCCAGGCCGGTGATGACAAAGGAGACCGACAAGGCAGGGCCGGCACCCAATGCATGTTCTGTGCCGGCAGCCGCTTCTCCCGTGAGTACAAAGATACCGGTGCCTATGATGGCGCCTATCCCCAGGGTGGTCAGTTCAAAGACGCCCAGGGACCGCTTTAAAGGCGATGCTTCAGATTCTGCCTGAAGCAACTGCAGGGACTTTTTACGAAAAAGATTTTGAAACATGTATGAAACAGGTTGAGGATGGATAAATCTCCCCCCCTTTGCTCCCGGTGCCGGCCTACAGGTTCATAGCAGGGCCAGACCATAGACAAGCAAGGATTCCGGAGGGGTGGTTTTTTGAAAGTTTTCAGCGGGACCTGCCCGGGCAGGATGGGGCCTCAGGCAGCGACTACCCGATGTTTCCCCGGGTTCAGGTGCTCCCTGATGAGCTTGAGCCACTTTTCGCCCCGGGTTACCTCATAATCCTCGCCGGTCAGGGCATCTATATCGTAGAAAGTGAGTACCTGAGGGGGCTTCCCCTGCTCATTAAAAAACAGCTCGATGCCCAGGTAGGTCAATAGCTCTTCCCTGCCCTTTTCCCTTTTAAGGCGTTTCCCTTTCCTGATAAGGTTGCAGGACGATACCTGGTCGAGCGAAATAACCACGGTCGTTTCACCCTTGTTTTCAAATCTGATAAAAATCAAGCGGTTCCCCACAGAATCGATCCCGATAAACGAGTCACTCCAGTACTCCTGGATATTGGGTGACAAACCATGGGTACGGCTAATTTGCCGGATGGCGTTTAACTTCTTTTTTTGGGCGTTTTTCCCGGTACGGATAAAAAGGTAATAAGGGACAAAAATGCTCAGGAACAGCAAAGTGTCTATGAGCCAAATAGATAGTTTCATTGTGTACGTTATTTATGTGGTGGCTTTTGGGCCAATAGTTGGGAGGCACACATCAAGGCGCATGCCTTTGCCCGAAGCGCAGGGCGCTCCGGGTACCTCACAGAACCTTAAAAAACGTCACAAAAAACTGTGGAAAGGATAAATGATCTTCCTGTTGTCGCGGCTGGGGATGATCCACGCGAGTTTCCGGATAGCCTGTGCCGTTATCGGCAACAACAGGGTATGACCCGAAGAGAGATACATGAAGAATACAGGCGGAAGGAAGGATTCACCGTTTTCGGTATCCTTCAACAGTGAAAGATGGTGGTGATGGTAGTCGCTTTGGGGAAAGGTATTAATCTGCTTCCCGTCAGGCGCGTGTACGGATTGGTGTGATGGTGCCGAATATACCGCCTGGCCATCATCGGCCTGGGTCGGATAACCCCCATGAATGCTAAGCGTGAAAAGGAAGACCAACCACGACCCCCATAACGGTTTACTACAATCCATGTTTGAATCCTTTAGGTACCCTGTATGCGAGGCGTTTGGCCTGGGCCAGAACGGCACCCCGCACAAGTTGACACCAGGTAACAACACGTAAAATTAGTGATTAAGTTGTTAGCGAAATGTTAAATATAAATATGCCAGCGATGAATAAGAATCGCTATAAGGGGGCCTTAAAAAAGTTTCGCGTCTTCGTCATTCAGTTTTTCAAGCGCCCTGGACCTCCTGGAACTTATCCCGCATACGGACGACTTTCTGACCCACCTGTTTCCCGCCAACCTCGCCCTAACCTGTGTCCTAGTATTTGCCATTATCTTCCCTGAATCGGGGATCACCCGCTGCCCGTTACTCCCCGGCGATGGCTCCCTCTTTGCGGTCGGGGTGATCGCGGCGGTCAAGGGCATGGTCAAAAGGTTCCTGAATAAGCAGACGCCATGCAACCATGGCTCAAAATGCGTTTTAGTCCCTATCCGGTTCCTCAAAATGGTACAGGTCCGCCAGTCGGTATACAAGGTAGCGTAAGATGTCCGCATCACTTTTCCCCTGGCGGTGCATGTGATAGGCGTGTGGCAGCTGCTCTTCCAGGAAAAAATCGAGGTCATTGGAGCCATATTCATTAAAAGCCTTCCAGGATTTTAAGCCTTCCAACATCCTCCGGTGTGCCTGGTACCGGGTTTTGGCATGGGCCAGTTCCTCCCTGTAAGCGGGATCTTTCCTCCTGCCTTCGGCCGGCCGCTGCTCCCGGAGGTTTCGGTAGGCCTCATATATACGCGCATCGGCCTTCTCGGCATCGGCAATGGTCCTGAAATAGGCCCTGAATACCAGGGAACGATACGTTTCAAGGAACGCCTCGTCAATTTTAAACCCGGTGTCTCCCAGGTTGTTCCCCATATGGGAGGGACCGGGCAAGGGGTGGTACACATCAGCAGCATCTGCTGTATTGTTGTGGTTGTAGACCAGGGCGTCTCTCCAGGCCTGGGAATTCACAATATTCCGCCACGCCCTGCGGTAAGCGCGCTGGTAATTCTTGCCGGTAGAACAGCTTGCTGCCAGAAATGCCAGCATCACAAGAATGCCCCACAATGTCGCCCCATTTTTTCCCATATCTTGCTGATAGTCTGATCACGTTGGCCTGCCTTTCCCAGCAGCAGGAAAAAATCGCCAGGAAAACCATGCCAACCCACTAAGAAACAACTATTCGAAACAACTGGGAAGAGAAGTCTTCAAGAGGAGGTATTTCATCGATGAGCGTACATGGGCAGGCCTATGGGCGTCCAGGTACGGGCTGCATACGTAGTACTTTCAAAGGAAGGTCACCAATGCCGTTACGAGGATGCCAGTTTATCAATCTCTGCATCGGCAGCCGCTATGTATTGCCGGATGTGCTGCATTTGTTCCGGACAACGGCATTTGCTCAAGTCATCCCGGAGCCTGCCAATAAGGTTGACGCAGTATTGCCTGCGGGCCTCGGCGGATAGCTGGGAAACGGTACCCCGGTAAAAGGCATCAATACGCCCCAGGTCCTTGCCGGAAAACCTGGAAAATAATTGTCGTGCTAATTTCATGGTTACTTGTCGGTATGCCGCCGCATCACTTTAGGACCGTACCACAACCAGAAGCCGGTAATGCTAAAGGTTAAGAGGGACAACCCCATTAGGGAAGTGTACAGCAGTTTGATACTATCGCCATCTGTTTGGAAATATTTATCAAAAATCGAGCCATCATGCAGGTTTTCTATGAAGTCCGACCTCCTTTTTGCGATTTGCAGTACCGCCCCGCTGTAAAGGTCTATCTGCACCTCCCAGTAGTGCTCCTGGAAAGTCACCTTGACCACCCCTTTTTCCGGGCGGACATCAAGGCGGTCGATGGCAGGAGAGACCCGGGGGTGTTCCTGCTCCAGGGCCCTAACTGCCAGGTATTGTACAGAATCTATGCCAATGGGTTTGCCTGGGTCGGAAACCAGGCTCTCCAGGGTATGGGGCAGCAATACCCCGTCACTGTTCTTCTTCCATCCCAGCAACACGGCCGTAACGGCCACCAGGATAAAGAAGGCAAACAAAAATACCCCCAGGACACGGTGTATTTTACGGGTGGTTCTGAGGATCGCAGCGTGCGTTTTTCGTTGCATGCAGGGTTAGGTTACTTGGATAGACGCCCTGTTTGGTCAAAGGCGTCACCAGCCGTCAAAAATAAGGAAATGGTTAGAAACCGGCTGGTTGCGAATCCCTAAAAGGCTCTTAAATTATTCAATTTTTAAGCTGCACCCGGCCCCTTTTTTGTAATCATTGGTTGGGAAAACCGACCATAGGTGTACCATTGCGCCCATATGGTCAGAAAACTGAAACCGGAAATCCAGAAAGTATACTTCATCAACCAGTATACCCTGGTCCATATTCTTAGTGGGACCGGTACCATAGAGGTAGATTTCAAAAATTACGAAGATTGGGAAGACAAGGCCATTTACCTGGCCAAAGGGCAGTATATCAAATTCCTGTCGGATGATTTTGAAGTCCGGCTGATAGAATTTCCCGATGAGATCCTCTTCAGGTCCAGGGACGTACGGGTACTTTTCAAACACCTCATCTCACTGGGATATATTAACTTCAGCGAGTGCGCGGAATGCCAAAGGTATCTGGAAAACAGCACGTTCTCCGAGGCCATGGCGGGGCTGATCGACGTTTCTTCCGAACAATGGTACTGGCAGAACCCCTTCCAGGCCAGTAAACCCGAATACCATATCATCTTCGACATCAAGGATATCGTAGATGCCCATTATACCAACCACCTGACCAACCAGGACCTGGCCCGGCTCATGAAGGATAACGGCCTGGAGGCCCAGGCGGTGGTAAAAGACAAAATCGGGATAACGGTAAAAGAATTGCTGGGCCGCAAACGCCTGGTGGAGAGCAAAAGGGAAATCGCCTTCAGCGACCAGAGCATCCAGGAGATCTCCTATGGGATGGGATACAAAGACCCCTCCTACTTCAACCGGGTTTTCAAGCAGGCGGCCGGCATAAGCCCGGCCCGGTTCAGGGAGGCCGTTGCCTACCCCCATAGGGACCATTTTACCCAGGATATCCTCGAACTGGTCAGGAAACACCATACCCGCGAACGCTCCCTGGAATTTTACGCCAAAAAAATGCACCTTTCCGTAAAGGCCCTTTCCAGGAAATCACGGGAGCAGTTAAATGTCTCCCTGGGGCAACTCATTCGTGCCGAACTGATCAAAACCGCCAAACGGCTCCTCCGTGAGGATGCTACGGTTAGCGAAATCTCCTTCCAGCTGGGTTTTGAGGAACCCAACCACTTCTCACAATTCTTCAAGCACCATACCGGGCAAAGCCCCAGTGCCTACCAATTTCAAAAGTACCATTCTTAGCGCCTTTTTTGTAGGCCCGGGGCTTCTGTTCCTTCAGACATTTGCGGGGTATTTATGAATAACCCATTGTTTAATTATTAAAAATGTATGAATGGATATTAAAGCACTAGCAACAGAAATGGACGGCATCGTGGCCCAGGGGGGCATCGTGGATGCGGTCAAACAGTTCTTCGCCGAAGACGCGAAGACCTCAGATTACAACCATGTCACTACCGCCAACAAGGCCCAAATGGTAGAGAAAATGGAAGGTTTTGCAGGCGCCATTGCCCAGGTAAACGGCATTACCCACCACCACACCATCGTGGATGGCCTGGTCTCTGCATCGGAATTCACCTTTGATTTCAAGATGAAGGATGACAGTTCAATTTACTGGCATGAGATCATCCGCAGGATCTGGAATGAAAAAGGGGAAGTGGTACAGGAAGAATATTTTAACGCCTAATCCCGAGACCATGCAACTTCGATTTATAAATCCCACCCTGCACGGGGTGGCAGATTACACCGCAGGCCTGGGGCTGATTGTAGCACCCTTCCTGCTGGGGATAGGCGAAACTTCGGCCCTGGCACTTTGGTTCTCGGTAATTACGGGGATCGCCGTACTGGGGGCCAGCCTTCTAACCGATTACAAGTTGGGTGCCCTGAGGGTAATCCCCTTCCAGGGGCACCTGGCCATTGACCTCGTGGTCGCGCTGACCTTCATGGTCCTGCCCTTTGCCTTTGGCCTGGCCGGGATAGACGCCGTCTATTACTGGTTTAATGCCACCGTGGTATTCCTGGTGGTTTCTCTAAGTTCAATTAATTATTAAAATTCGTAAAAATGAAAACGTTTAAGAACATCGCAGCATGTATGATTGCCGTACTTTTTGTAAGTACTTCCTTTGGCCAGGACAAAAAGGCCTACAACATTGACAACAGCAACATCGCCTTGCAGGGGTACAGTCCCGTATCCTACCTGGATCTAGGCATCGCCCAAAAAGGACTTAAGGAATTTAAGTCTGAGCACGACAAGGTCGTGTACTACTTTACCGATGCCGAACAGAAAAAGGCCTTTGACAAGAACCCTGATCGTTATTTGCCCCAGTACGGCGGCTACTGTGCCTTCGGAGTTTACGCAGGCGCCAAATTCCGGCCCGATCCCAACAAGTTTATTGTCAAAGACGGAAAGTACTTCCTGTACCTCTACAACCTGGAATTGGATGCCCAGCAATTATGGCTGGCAGAAAAAAACCATGACAAGCTGGTCAGCAAGGCCAATGAGAACTGGAAGAAATTGAACAACACTTATAACTAAGAAGGACAATGATAAAAATTGACGTCCCCAACAGGAACATGGTCGATGAAAAGGCGGCCGCCATTTTTGACGCCCTGCAGGAGAAACTGGGAATGGTCCCCAATATCTATGCGGTTACCGGGTACTCTTCACAGGTGCTGGAAGACCATATAGACCAGACCAACAAAGTAGGTAAGGGAAGTTTCAGCATGAAGGAAAAAGAGGCCATACGGCTGGCAGTTTCCGAAGTAAACGGTTGTACCTACTGTTTGGCGGCCCACACGACCATCGCCAAGATGAACGGGTTTACCGATGAGGATGCCCTCTCGTTCAGGGCCCTGAAGGCCACGGATACCAAACTGCAGGTGCTGACAACCCTGGCGGCGGACATTGTTGTGAATCGTGGGAAACCCTCCCCCGCCCATATCGAAGCTTTTTTTGAGGAGGGGTATAATGAAAAGGCCCTGATTGACCTGGTTGCCGTAGTCCTGGACATTACGTTTACGAACTATATGCACGGGGTAACAAAGGTGCCCATAGATTTTCCTGAAGTGCCGCAGCTATAATGAAGGGGGCACCAACGCCCTGCCATCCGAGGATGGCGGGGCGTTTTTTTTTAAGCTTCCCGCTACCCTTACGACCTAGTTGTAAACGATCATCCATGATATCCAGACACCATAGGAGTTTCCTCTCCGTAATACTGCTGTTGCAAGGCCTGATATTCATTTTCATGGCCAGGGAACTATCCGGTTCCATAGCGCTTCCGGAACATCCCCTGCTGGAAGTGTGCATGCAGTTGCTTGGAGCCGTACAGGGCGGATGGGGCATCCTGGACTGGATGTCGCGAAACTAGATCTTCCACAGGGTTCAAGCAACGTTTGTTGCATGGGGCACCCGTAATGCCACCTATCAAAGCCGCCGGATATATTCAGATACATACTCCTGCAACAACCTGGAACGGTACTGCACGATATACCGAGGATGGTCAAAAACGACCAGGTTTAGAAAAAGCCGGATCTCTTTGTTGATCTCCTTGAGGAATCGGGCGTTCTTCTTTCCCAACACATAACAAACCGAAGTGTCTATCCCGAAACCCACCAGGGTCTTCAGGTTTTCAATGATGAAAGGCCGCATCTTTTTATACAGGGCGGGGTCGTCGTAGTAATTGCAGTTGACCCAGTTCCCCTTCCTGTTTTGGGTAAGCAGCCCCAGGGGGCTCATGGAATTTATGAAATAATCCCTGTAAAAAGGCTTCGGGCCCCCATAGGCTTTGATCACTTCATACACGAAGACCGAGGAGGGCTCATGGGTTTTGAACGAGGCGAGGTGTATGCCGCACACCTCTTCCAGGCGTTTGGTATCCGTAAATGGTACCCCGGTGGCCCCGGCACCCAAACGGCCCGGGTTGATCCCCAGGATGAGCTTCCGTGTCCGCTGGTCATCGTAATACTTCCGGTAGAAGGCCTCACTGATGGCAAGGACCTGTTCGCTTTCCCGGAACGGGTTCATTACAGAAACCCCTTTGGGCAAAGACCCCCTGAATTCGAGGTCCCGGTTGAATGCGATAACGCGATCTGCAAAAGTGGGCATGGCAATTTTTAAACTGGGGTTTGGCGTTCCTTATGACGGCCCACGTCAAAGATAGTAAAGGCACCTGATATTCGTGGTCATCGATATGAGCGGGGGCCTGGCCTACCGGCACGCGTCAAACCCCACCCCCTTGCCATGGGAAATGCCATTTTCCTTTCCAGAGAAATATCGCTCCAAGAAATAGTAATACGACCATCTGCCAGTTCTGCCCGAAAAACCCCAGGCCGGTGGTCGCTTCCAGCACATCCCGGACCTCATCAAAAAGGAGGTGGTACACCGTAACTACCACCAGGCTACCCGACCTGGACCACAAGTAGGCAAAAACCACAGCGTGCATTACCGTGGGCACCAGGCTGATCGCTGCCACCAGGGGGATACTCACCCAGGGAGTACCCCCCATTTCCATCCCCATATAGCCCATAAAGGGCAGGTGCCAGATCCAGGTGACCAAGCCGTGGACCAGCAGCGCTTTTTTATAGGAATATTTGCGGAGCAGGTTGGGCAGGAGGTAGCCACGCCAGGAAAATTCTTCTCCCAAGGCCGGAAGTAAGGTCAATGCCATACCCTTCATCAAAGCAGGCAACCAAACTGGGACGCCAACCTCGCCGGCTGCCGGGTGCCATCCTGCAGCGCGTTCCACCACACTTGGAAAATACCAGAGGAACAACGCCAGGAGCACAGCCAGCAAATAATACAGGAGCCTGCCCGGTTTCCATCCCGCATGCCGGAATCCGTCCCTGAAAACAAACCGCCCTGCTACAAAGGTAGCGACCCCCGCCATCACCATAGAGACCAGTAGCAGGGGTTTATAAGCATCCCCCAGAAACAGGAAGGCGATCTGAAAAGGCCATGAAAACAATAGCACGATGGCCAAATAACGCCGGGTCGTAAAATGGTTGTCCCGCATTTTATGAAACTATAAGCCGGTATGCCAGGATACAAAGGGCGATCACAAAAAGGCTGGTATAAATACGTTTGTTATGCCTTGCTAACCAGTTGGGGAGGAATATATCAAAGTTGTCCATGGTGGAATCGGAATAGTTGCGCGTGATGATCGTCAGTGGGCAAAACCATTTGAAGATGAGCAACACCAGGCCTTCCAGCAATACCAGGCCTACACAGACCCATACCCAAATATCAATTTGGCCCACGATGGCCGCATACAGCAGGTAAAAGATGACCACATTAAAGAACAACCAGATCAGCGTGTGGAGCAACTTGATATAAAGTAGTTTCCGGTTCATGGGGGTCATGGCTTATGTGGGTTGGCTACATTGTATTCAACTGACAGGATGGTAAACTCCCCATAGGCAAACTCCCCGTCAGGATAGTGCCAAACCGCTTCCCCGAAGCCGGGGAGCCTATACCCCGAAAAGTCTTTGTAATTACCCACTGGGGTCGAAAAGGGATAGGCCTTCATTTCCGAAATATCGTATCGGTCCTCAGACACAAAGTTGGTGAGCCGTCCGGTTTCATCAAAGTACAATACCGCGCTGACGCGGCTCCCCTGGTTGGTAAATATCACGCGGGCCGAAAGCGCATCGATGGGTTCCCATTCAATGCGCTCATCAAGCAGGGCCGATGGCGCAAACAGGCAAAGGTCATTCAAAAAGGTGACGGTTTCGGTGGGGAATAGTAAGGGGTCTTTCAAATCAACCACGGGAATCCACCCGGCCAGTTTAATGAGCATGCCCGCAGTAGTGGCACGGTAGGTATGGTAGCCATACGTGGGTAAACCCTTGAATCTGGCTTTCATAAAAAACAACCGGGAAGGGTGCTCAAAAAAGTTGTGCTGCTCAGAGGTAAAAGGGAACCAGGGTTTGCCTTTCTCCCGCATCTGCCCCTCAAAAACCAGCCGCATATTGTATACCCTGGGTTTGCCAACGACCCCGGTATAGCGCAGGTAACGCTGTACCGGCGGCGGGAGCCTTTTTAGCTCCCCTTCAGCCACTACCCCGCTGCCTGCCGGGTTTTCGGACACGGCCACATGTACGTCCTGCCGGTAAATCCTTTCAAAGCGTTGCATCCCAAAGGCCCCCAGGGCCACTACCAAAAGGAGCAGGTTGGGCAGGCTGCCAAATTTGGCGTCCTGCCAATAGAGAAACACCAGTATCTGTGAAAGGAGGACGGCTGCAAAAGCGATCAAAGGCCAGCTATAACTTTTAAATAGAAACGCCACTGTGGCTATCAAAAACAAGGTGGTCGCCAGGAGCCAGAGCAGGCCCAAAGGCCTGCTGACGGGCTGGGTAAGTTGCCCGATCTCAGCCCATTGGTACGCTTTCAGGAAGCCCATCAGGTGGATGCCCCCGTGAATCAGGAAAAGGAAGATGATCAAGGCCCTCATGGGTAACGGTTTCAGGCAGGTAAATGTAGGCCAGCCCAATCACCGGCGCCATGATCAAAGTCATGCCTGTTGTACCCCTAAGAAACCGGGCATCCCCCCAGGGCTGCCAGCGGGTAGCCGCGGTTATAACTTTTGCGGGAAGGTGTAGAGGATCCCCAGGTTGACGGTGGCCCAGCTGCCCCCATCCAGCTCAATCCCTACATAGGACAGGCTGACTTCGGTCTGGGCACCCACCAGATACCCGACGGTAGGCTTGTAGTAAAAGCCGCCGTCATTGCCGTCATTGATCCCCAGTGCCACTCCGGCATCGCCTCCAACAGAGAGGGAATTGGACGGCCACAGCCGCAGCGAGGCTGCCAGTGGTACAAACTGCACATGGGGCAGGTCCGGGGCCCCGATTTCCTGGTTGTATTTTTCCGGGAAACCGTTGATAAACCCCACCATGGCCCCTACGTCAACCACCTCGCCCAGGGCATGCATATAACCTGCATCCACCCCGGCAGCCAGGCTGACAAAATCTTTGTTGTCTCCCACAGGGACGGCGCCGTGGATGCCAATCTTAAACCCTTGTTGGGCCCACAGCAGTGATCCGGCAAACATACAAAGCAACAGTAATAACGTTTTTTTCATGGTTTTTTTGGTTGGTTACTGAGGATTAAATCTAAGTGGCAGGGCCCGGGAAACCTCATTTTTGTTGTCAAAAGGCCGAAAGACGTTGTGGTTGGCCCATAATTAAACCCATGATAACCCGCGACTGGTGAATTACAACCGGCATTATTGGTAAATCGCTTATCTTGCAGGATACAACCAACCCATTATCCGATGATCGCCAAACTTTTCCCAGCAATGATACTTTTGTCATCCCTGTCCTTTATGGGATGTGGTTCCGGAGAAAAGGAACCGTTGCAACGCCCCAACATCATTTTCATCATGTCGGATGACCATGCCTACCAGGCTATTTCTGCCTATGACAACCGGCTGATGGAAACCCCGAATATCGACCGCATCGCTAAAATGGGGATGCTCTTTACCAATGCCAGCGTAACCAATTCTATTTGTGCCCCCTCCAGGGCCACCATATTAACGGGCAAACATTCGCACCTCAACGGGAAAATCGACAACCATTTCCCCTTCGACACCACCAATATCACCTTTCCGCAATTGCTCCGGAAGGGCGGGTACCAAACTGCCATGTTCGGGAAATTGCATTTTGGCAACAACCCCAAAGGATTCGATCAATTCAAGATCCTACCGGGGCAGGGCGCCTATTACAACCCGGATTTCATCACCAAAAAGGAAGGGGAAATCAACGTGCACGGGTACGTCACGGATATAATTACCGATATGACGATCGACTGGCTGGAGCACGAGCGCCAACCAGACCAGCCCTTTATGCTGATGTACCTGCACAAAGCCCCGCACCGCTCCTGGCTGATGGCGGAACGCCACCTGGCAGAATTTACCAACAGGACCTTTTCGGAGCCGTCCACCCTCTTTGACGATTACGCAGGCAGGCCGGCCGCCAAAGAAGCCGAAATGAGCATCCTCAAACACATGGCCTGGTCCGGCGACTCCAAGATCTTTCCCGAGGTAATGGACGAACTGGGGCTGGAGGAAATCGGCTATGATAAAATCAGGTACCACCATGAAATGGGCCGGCTGGACAGTACCCAGCGCCAAAGCTTCCTGGATGCCTATACCCCGGTCAACGAGGCCTTCAAAAAGGCGTACCCCGGCATGACGGAAACCGAACTGATGCAATGGCGCTACCAGCGCTATATGCAGGACTACCTGGGCACCATAAAGGCAGTGGACGAGAATGTGGGCCGGTTGTTGGATTACCTGGAGGAAAACCAACTCATGGAAAATACTATCATTGTCTATACCTCAGACCAGGGGTTCTACCTGGGGGAGCACGGCTGGTTCGACAAGCGGTTTGCCTATGACGAATCTTTTAAGACCCCGCTCCTGGTGGCCTGGCCCGGGAAGGTGGCCCCCGGGAGTACCTCGACGGAAATGGTGCAGAACCTGGATTTTGCACAGACCTTTCTGGACATCGCTGGCGTTGCGGCCCCCGCTGATATGCAGGGAGAGAGCCTGGTGCCCCTGCTTACCGGCCAAACCGACGCGTGGACAAGGGACGCGGTCTATTACCACTACTACGAATACCCGGCAGAGCACATGGTAAACCGGCACTACGCCCTGGTGAGCGAAGACTATAAACTCATCCACTTCTACTACGGCCTGGACTACTGGGAACTGTACGACCGAAAAAAAGACCCCCACGAAGTGAACAATGTGTACGACGACCCGGCCTACGCCGACATCAGGGAAGGATTGCACCTACAATTGGAAAAGCTACGGGAAACGTATGGCGACAGTACCGAACTGAGCCAGCAGTATATCAACACCTTCCTCGACGATGTGGAAAAAGACGGGATCTTCGGGGTCAACCAGGAAAAATTAAAAGAACTCCTGGAGCGGCGGAACAAAACGGAATAACTGGCTGTCTCCCCCCACCCTGCCTGCCCCTTACATTGGCACATAGCCTTGTATCAGCGAAAGGGGGGGACAAAAAATTCCCCCGTATTCAGCCCTTAAAGGGCCGCTTGCCATTAACCATTTTTGGCTCCCGCAAATGCTTCATCAAGCTGGCCGAAATACCGTAATTCGACTAGTTTCCCGGAAGTCATTTTATACTCCTTTCTGAGTGTGCCTTCTATTTTAAAACCAGATTTTAAAGCCAGGGGCTGGGTGGCCATGTTGGAAGTATGCGTACTCAGGAACAGTTTCCTGAACTTAAAGTGCGCAAAACAATAACTGATAAATTATTGTAACGCTTTGGATGTCTAGCCTTTTCCGGCGTATGTTACATCGGTAAAAAAACCAATTTCATTTTTTGGAATATTCCAGTCCAGGTTTTTGAGGTCAAAAAATGAAACGAAATCACCGGTTATAGTGTCCATCACCAAAAAAGGATAGTACGCCCTTCTTGTTCTTCTTTCCACCATTTCAAAGACGAAATTTTCCGTTTCTTCCATGTTCCCGGTCCTCGAAACGGGCCCCGCAAAAAAGTCTTCCAACCTTTTCCTGTTCGGGCTTGCCAGATCAAAATATGGTTCCAGATTGTTCTCCTCTATAGGTCGGATTGTATTCGTTTCAAAAAGGACCGTAAGCCACCACAGGCCGGTGGCCGGAACCTGTTTCTGAACTATTTTAGGCTGTGGGGTATTTTTACCATTAAACGGTTTCCCTGCTGATCCATTTTTCCACCTCAGGAGCTTTGTAATCCCTCATGCTCAGGATCAGCTCATCCATATCGTCACTGATCAACAACATATCCCTGTTGACCTGCTTCAGGAATCCGTTTTCCACCATGGTTTCCAGGTGATTGATAAGGGGGGTATAAAAACCCTGGATATTGAGGATCCCAATGGGTTTTTTGTGCAGCCCCAATTGCCCCCAGGTGAGCATTTCAAATAATTCTTCCAATGTCCCGAAGCCCCCCGGAAGCGCAATTACCCCATCGCTTAAATCATTCATCCTGGTCTTCCGCTCATGCATGGTACCTACCAGGATCAATTCGGTGAGCCCCTGGTGCGCAACTTCCTTGGATTTCAGGAAAACCGGCAAGACCCCAATGGCTTTGCCGTTTTCTGCCAGGACGCCTTCGGCGACCGCCCCCATCAGACCGACATTCGCGCCACCGTACACCAAGGCGATATTTTCTTTCGCCAGTTTTTGCCCA
>MRWG01000792.1_pt1 | contig 26181 bp, 22 predicted proteins | sample 1013341 | NCBI WGS metagenome assembly MRWG01 (sample SAMN06117577, study PRJNA244670) | biofilm metagenome | biome: Water; feature: Cathode Biofilm; material: Biofilm; isolation source: microbial consortium enriched at the cathode of a solar microbial fuel cell | place: USA: District of Columbia ... | reverse complement strand
CCCTGGAAGAACAGGTTGGTCTCGAGGAAGATCTGACCGTCGGTGATCGAGATCACGTTGGTCGGAATGTAGGCCGACACGTCGTTCGCCTGCGTCTCGATGACCGGCAGAGCCGTGAGCGAGCCGGAGCCCTGCTCGTCGTTCATCTTCGCCGCGCGCTCGAGCAGGCGGGAGTGCAGGTAGAAAACGTCGCCCGGGTAAGCTTCACGGCCCGGCGGGCGGCGCAGCAGGAGCGACATCTGACGGTAAGCAACGGCCTGCTTGGACAGATCGTCATAGGCGATCACGGCGTGCTTGCCGTTGTCGCGGAAGTACTCGCCCATGGCGCAGCCGGCGAACGGAGCCAGGAACTGCATCGGAGCGGCGTCGGAAGCGGTGGCGGCGACGATGATCGAGTATTCGAGAGCGCCGCGCTCTTCCAGAACCTTCACCAGCTGTGCAACCGTGGAGCGCTTCTGGCCAACGGCAACATAGACGCAGTAGAGCTTCTGGCTCTCGTCGTCACCGTCGTTGAGCGGCTTCTGGTTGAGGAAGGTGTCGAGAACGATGGCGGTCTTGCCGGTCTGGCGGTCGCCAATGATCAGCTCGCGCTGGCCGCGGCCAATCGGGATCAGGGCGTCAACGGACTTCAGACCGGTCGACATCGGCTCGTGAACCGATTTGCGGGGAATGATGCCCGGCGCCTTCACGTCAACGCGGGCGCGCGCTTTTGTCTTGATCGGGCCCTTGCCGTCGATCGGGTTGCCAAGCGCGTCAACAACGCGGCCGAGCAGCTCCGGACCGACCGGAACGTCCACGATGGCGCCCGTGCGCTTCACCGTGTCGCCTTCTTTAATGTCACGGTCGCTACCGAAGATAACGACGCCGACATTGTCGACTTCCAGGTTGAGCGCCATGCCGCGGATGCCGCCTGGGAACTCCACCATCTCACCGGCCTGGACATTGTCCAGACCATAGACGCGGGCAATGCCGTCGCCCACGGAGAGCACCTGGCCAACTTCTGAAACTTCGGCTTCCTTGCCGAAGTTCTTTATCTGATCCTTCAGAATTGCGGAAATTTCCGCCGCACGGATGTCCATCAGCCGACCTCTTTCAGTGCAAGCTTGAGCGAATTAAGTTTGGTTTTGAGCGATGTGTCGATCTGGCGCGAGCCCATCTTGACCACCAGCCCGCCGAGAATGGAGGGATCAACGGAAACGTTGATCGAAACGTCCTTGCCAGCCACTGCCTTGAGGGCGGCCTTCAGTTCCTTCTCCTGCGTCGCGTTGAGCGCGTGCGCCGCAACCACGTCCGCCGTCGTCTCACCGCGATCTTCTGCGGCGATATGGCGGAATGCGCGGATCATCTGCGGAACGGCGAACAAACGCCGGTTCTGCGCAACGACACGCAGGAAATTGCCGACCAGGCCCGAAATCCCGGCCTTGTCGAGAACGGCGCTGATCGCCTTCAGCTGGTCGTCAGCCGAGAACACGGGGCTCTCGACGAGACGCTGCAGGTCGTCGCTGCCTTCAAGAAGTTTCTCGAAGCGGTCGAGGTCAGCCTCGACTGTGGAAATCGCCTTGGCTTCCTTCGCCAGTTCAAAAAGCGAACCAGCGTAGCGCCCTGCCATTCCGGAAATCATGGAGCCAGATTGTGCCACGGGATGGTCTTCTCTCACGCCTAGAAGGCCACAAGATTTTATGCTGGAGCTACCTGCTCGGGCTAAATCTCTGACCTGATTGAATTTTTCCCCTCGCAAAAAGACATAGGACATGCCTTCCTGCTGAAAGCCGATTGCCGTCTAGCACAGGCTTCCGAGAGTCGCAACACGCATAGACCCCGCCATAACGGTTGCTTTGTCGCAGTTTCGACGCATTTTTATTCCGTCAGGCCACGAATCCCATGACAAATGCCAGCGGAAGCACCGCCAGAACGAGCGACAGAACAAGAAACACCCAGCTGTAGAGAGCCTTCGCTCCATCCGACAGCATCGAGATCACGCAGCCGAAGACCGACACGGTCCAGGCCGCACCAAGCGCCAGATAAATGAAGGGCTGCGCCAGCATCATCGCCGCCAGTCCGAAGCCGATATAGAAACCGCCAATGATGGCGCGCGGCACCACAAGCATCTCGGTGCGTTCCGCCGCCGGCTGCAGCCTGAAAAGCTTCAGCGCCAGCCGCGGCATGAACATCACGAACAGGCCGATGAGAATCGTCACCGCCGCTGCGGACCATGCCAGCCATTCGCCCTGGGTTACCGGCCAGGGAAAGGACAACGCCATCAGAACCTCCTTGGTTGTATTGCAGGCAAACATGCCCGCGTCGCGCTTTCGGCCCTCTTAAACCGTATTGCGGTCACAGCGGCATAGCAGCGATGCCACACTTCACAGGAAACTCTGCGGATCGATGTCCACCTGCACGCGCACGGAGCCGCGCGGCTTCGGGCCGGCCTTCAAAAGGTCGCGCAGAAAACCCTGAATATCCGAGCGGCGCGCGCCATGAACCAGAAGCCGGAACCGATGCCGCCCCGCCACCACGGCAAGCGGCGCTTCGGCCGGTCCCAGCACATCGATTTCCGGGGCCTGTGGCGCTGCGCGGCGCAGGCCGCGCGCGTGGCCTTCGGCCTCCATGCGCGTGGCCGCGCTCACGATGATGGCGGCCAGACGCCCGAAAGGTGGCAGGCCCGCACGCTCGCGCTCGGCGATCTCGCGGTCGTAAAACGCCTCCGCATCCCCCGTCACGATGGCCCGCATCACCGGGTGTTCCGGCTGATAGGTCTGGAGAAGACCAAGGCTCTTTCGCCCCGCGCGCCCGGCGCGGCCTGTCACCTGCGCCAGAAGCTGGAATGTGCGCTCCGCCGCACGCGGATCGCCATTGGCAAGCCCCAGATCCGCATCCACCACGCCCACAAGCGTCATGCCGGGGAAGTTGTGTCCCTTGGCCACGAGCTGCGTGCCGATAATGATGTCCGCCTCGCCCTTCTCGATGGCCTCCAGCTCCAGCCGCAGCCGCTTCACGCCGCCCATCATGTCTGACGACAGCATGATGGTGCGCGCATCCGGGAAAAGCCGGTCAACCTCTTCGGTGATGCGCTCCACGCCCGGCCCGCAGGCAACCAGATGATCGAGCGTTCCGCATTCCGGACAGGCTTCCGGGCGCGGCTCGTTATAGCCGCAGTGATGGCAGACGAGCTGCCCGCGAAAACGGTGCTCCACCAGCCAGCTCGAACAGTCGGGACACTGGAAGCGATGGCCGCACACCCGGCAAAGCGTCAGCGGCGCATAACCGCGCCGGTTCAAAAACAGCAGGGACTGCTCGCCGCGCGCCAGCGTCTTCTTCATCTCCTCGATGAGAACCGGCGAAAGAAAGCCGCCACGCTCGGGCGCGGCCTTGCGCATGTCCACGGTGGCGAGGTCCGGCAGGGCCGCATCTGCAAAGCGCGACGACAGAACGATGCGCTCATAACGCCCCTGATTGGCGTTGACCCGGCTTTCCAGCGATGGCGTTGCCGAGGCCAGCACCACGGGAAACCCGCCGATATGGCCGCGCACCACGCCCATGTCGCGCGCATTGTAGAAGACCCGGTCTTCCTGCTTGTAGGCCGGGTCGTGCTCTTCATCGATCACGATCAGGCCGAGCTCGCGAAACGGCAGGAAAAGCGCCGAACGCGCCCCCGCCACCACCCGCAGCTGCCCTTCGGCCACCTGCCGCCAGACGCGCTCGCGTTTCTTTGGCGCAAGATCGGAGTGCCATTCGGCAGGCTTTGCGCCGAATCGGTTGTGGAAGCGCTCCAGAAAGGCCTGCGTAAGCGCGATCTCGGGAATGAGGATCAGCACCTGCTTGCCGCGCTCCAGCGCCGCCGCCACCGCCTCGAAATAGACTTCCGTCTTGCCCGAGCCCGTCACACCGTCGATCAGCGTCACGCTGAAAGCGTCGGTCCCGGCCTTTTCCCGCAGGCGCGCGGCGGCTTCCGCCTGGCCATCGGTCAGGGTCGCGCGCCCGAAGGTCGGGTCGGGTGCGGCCACCAGCGGGCGCGGCGGGATCGAAACCGTCTCGAACACGCCCTGCGAACGCAAGCCTTCGATCACGCTGGAAGAAACGCCTGCCGCATGGGCAAGCCCGGCCCGCGTCCAGGCCTGGCCGTCGCCGGCCATTTCCATCACGCGTTCGCGCGCCGCCGTCAGCCGGTCAGGCCCCATCCCGTCGACGAGCCGCAGCCCCTCGGTCGGCGGCTCGGGGTCGAACGCCGCCGGCGCGCGCAACAGCATGCGCGCCACCATGCCGGGCGGCGAAAGCGTGTAGCTTGCCACCCAGTCGACGAAACGGCGCATCTCTTCGGGGATCGGCGGGCAGTCGAAAACCGCGCTGATGGCCCTCAGCCTCTTGGCGGCCACCGCCTCGCCCGGCCCATCCCACACGATGCCGGCCACCTCGCGCGGCCCCAGCGGCACGCGCACGATGGAGCCCGGCTCCACGCGCATGTCTTCCGGCACCGCATAGGAGTAAGGCCGCTCGGCGGGCATCGGCACCATGACCGGCACGACGGTGCTCATTGGCGAATCTTTTGTCATCGGGCGTGACCTTGCCCTGTTCTTGCATTAGAGCAAAGACCGAACATGTGGAGGATGTCGTCGCATCCTCTCAATCCCGGCCTTCCGACTGCCTTAAGGAGTTTGCCATGAAGTTCTTCGTCGACACCGCCGACGTAAACGAAATCCGTGAGTTGAGCGAAACGGGTCTGCTCGACGGCGTCACCACCAACCCGTCGCTGATCATGAAGTCGGGCCGCGACATCATGGAAGTGACCAAGGAAATCTGCGACATCGTCGATGGCCCGGTTTCCGCCGAAGTCACCGCGACGGACTTCGAAGGCATGATGAAAGAGGCCGAAATCCTCTCCAGGATCGCAGACAATATCTGCATCAAGGTGCCGCTCACCATGGACGGCCTCAAGGCCTGTAAGGCGATCACCTCTTCGGGCCGCCTCGTCAATGTCACGCTCTGCTTCTCGGCAAACCAGGCGCTGCTCGCCGCCAAGGCCGGCGCAACCTTCATCTCGCCCTTCATCGGCCGTCTCGACGACATGGGCATCGATGGCATGGACCTGATCGCCGAGATCCGCACGATCTACGACAATTACGGCTTCAACACCGAGATCCTCGCTGCATCGATCCGCACCGTAAACCACGTGAAGCAGGCCGCCCTGATCGGCTCCGACGTGGCAACCGTGCCGCCGTCCGTTCTCAAGGCGCTGGTCAAGCACCCGCTCACCGACAAGGGCCTCGAAGCCTTCCTCGCCGACTGGGCGAAGACCGGCCAGAAGATCGGCTGAGGCTTCTCACGCTCAAAACATCGGTGCAGGAAAAACACCGGCATCGAAGCCCCTTCTCCCCGCCCGCGGGGAGAAGATGAGGATGAGGGGCGAGCGCCAGCGCCAGCAGCAGGCGCGCCCTTCTTCTCCGAAAACGGATTTCTGGAGCATTTTGCAGTCAGGTGGTCTCACCTGACGTCCGCACAAATGCGGAAAAAACCGATAAATTGAGCGGAGCGACGTTTCCGTGAAATGGTGAACCGCTCTAAAGTCGCACGCCCCTCATCCCCCTGCCGGGACCTTCTCCCCGTTCACGGGGAGAAGGGGGCTGTCACGATGTTCAGCACGCCCCTCGGCATGCGTCTCGCCAACCTTCGGCCACTAACCTTCAAAGGTCGCGTGCGGATCTTCGCGCAGCCGGTGCACCGTGTGCTCCTGAAGGCGCGCGGCCATATCCGCCGGCTCCCCCTCACCCAGCGCATCCGGCATGATCGGCTTGCCGATCACCATGTTGATCGCCCGGCCCTTCTTGTTCAGAAGCTCATGGAACAGCGTCATGTCGCGCAGTTCGGTGGAATAGCGCGACAGAAGATAGAACAGGCCCGAATTGCGCGCCGTCATGTTCATCGGCACAACCGGCACCTGATAGCGGCGCGCCAGCGCAACGACTGAAGGCTGCCACGGGCGCTCGGTGAGCTTGTCCCTGTTCCAGTAGGCAATGCGCCCGGACGGGAACAGAACGATGGCCTTGCCGCCGGTGAAGGCCTTGGCCGTCATCTCCAGCGTGTCGCGGCTCTTGGCGTGGGATTTTTCGCCCGCGCGCCATTCCACCGGAATGATGAGATCGCGGAACCGCGTGTTGACCCGCAGCGCATCGCGGTTGGCGAAGATCGCGAGATCCGGCCGCACGCCCTTCATCAGATCATAGACGGCGATGCCGTCGGCGATGCCGGTCGGGTGATTCGGCGCGAGAATGAAACCGCCCTTTTCGGGGATGTTCTCCATCCCGCTCGCCGAAATCTCCAGCGACAGGAGCCTGCTGATGTAATCGAAAGACTCCCAGCCGGAGAGTTCCGCCACTTCGTCAGCCATCACCACCGCCTGGCGGTAGTGCAGGAAGCGGTAGAGGAATGGCTGCGCCAGCGGCCACAGCATGTTCTGCGAAAGATGGGTGGTGCGCTCGGCGATCAGCTGATCGACCACATGCGGGTCTTCGGGCGCGTGAACATCACGGCCCAGAACGCGGTTCCCCAGAACCGCGGCCACAGACGTCAGCGTCGTGTGCAGAGCCATGGACGAAGCGCTCCCTGAAGCATCTCGGTTCCTGTCATGACCGTCATCCCGCTCCTTCGTCTTACCCGAAGAGGATCTCTTACGGAAACTGGGCAACATTCAGAGATCACGCCTCGCAGGCTGTTTCACCGAATACTGTGACGACGCAATGACACGAACGCAAGAATGGGCTCCGTGGTTGCAACGATACCGCGAACATGCCGCCGGGTCGCGTTTACGATCCGGCCCCGGCGCGCGCCAGGTCCTGCCCGAGCGCCAGACGCAGCTGCTCGGCCAGTTCGCGGGCCGCACGGTCCTCGGCATTGCGCGCAGCGCGCAGCGCCGCAAACTCCTGACGCGGCACGTCATAGGCGGAAGAAATCTCACGCTTTCCGGTCGCGACAACCTTTCCGGTCTCGCCATCGGTCAGCTTGTAGACGGCGGTCATGGTGAGAAGGCTGGCGGTGGGCTCGTTGTCGGTGCGCACCTGAACGCGGGCCGCTGCGGAGCTCGAACGCGTGATCTTGAGATCAAGCGCGTAGCGCGCACTGGCCGGCTGACCGGATCCGCCGTTAAGCAGGAAAATCAGATGGTTGCGGACCTGCTGCCCATAGCGCGTGTCCACCGGCGCGATGGCGATGGACGACATCGCAGGTGATGAGGCAACGCCGCTCGACGTTACGTCCGGCGTCGCCATAAGGGGGCGCACCGTGCAGCCAGACGCCACGGCTAAAGACAAAGCCAGGCCGGCCAGAAGCGAAACACGAAACGTCGGGTTCAAGGTTTCCCCCTGTTTTCCAAACAGCATAAATCCGGGTTCCGCAGCATCAGGCAACGATGTTGACGATGCGCTGCGGAACGACAATCACCTTGCGCGGCTGCGAACCGTTCAGCACCTTCTGGACGAAATCGAGTTTGAGCACCGCATCTTCGACCGCAGATTGATCTGCGTCGCGCGCAATTGTCAAATCACCGCGCTTCTTGCCGTTGATCTGCACGGGCAGAACGATTTCATTGTCCACGACCAGCGCCGGATCGAATTCCGGCCAGGCGCTCGCGGCAACCATGCCTTCGCCACCGATCTGCGCCCAGCACTCTTCGGCCAGGTGCGGCATGAAGGGGGCAACCAGATGGATCAGGATGTCGACAGCCTCGCGCGCTGCGGCCTTCGCGGCCTCGTCGGCACCGGCGTCAAGCGCGGAAAGCGGCTCCTGCAGATCGTTGACGAGCTGGTGGACACGCGCGATGGCGCGGTTGAAGGCCAGCTTCTCGATGTCCTCGCCCACGGCCTTGAGCGCCTTGTGCGCTGCCTTGGAAGCAGCAAGCACCGGGCCGTCGGTCGCCGCCTTCGGCGTCACGCCGCGCACATGCTCCGCCGTTTCGCAGACCAGACGCCAGACGCGCTGCACGAAGCGGTGTGCGCCCGTCGCGCCGTCGTCGGTCCATTCCACGTCGCGCTCGGGCGGCGAATCCGACAGCATGAACCAGCGCGCCGTGTCCGCGCCGAAGGACTCGATGATGTCCTCGGGGCTCACCGTGTTCTTCTTCGACTTCGACATCTTTTCCAGCGCGCCGATCGTCGCCGGCTCGCCGGTCGAGATCTCGACAGCCGAACGCGCATCGCCCGAACCGGAGAATTCGATCTCGTTGGGAGCCAGCCAGCGGCCATCGGCGGCGCGGTAGGTCTCGTGCACCACCATGCCCTGCGTGAACAGGCCCTTGAAGGGCTCCGCCAGGCTCAGATGACCGGTGTCGCGCATGGCGCGGGTGAAGAAGCGCGAATAGAGCAGATGCAGGATCGCGTGCTCGATGCCGCCGATATACTGATCGACCGGCAGCCATTCATTGGCCGCTTCCGGGTTGGTCGGGTCATTCTCCCACGGCGCGGTGAAGCGCGCGAAGTACCAGGACGAATCGACGAACGTGTCCATCGTGTCCGTCTCGCGCCGCGCGTCCGAGCCGCATTTCGGGCATTTGACATGCTTCCAGGTCGGGTGACGGTCGAGCGGGTTGCCGGGACGGTCGAACTCGATGTCGTCGGGCAGCTTGACCGGCATGTCGGCCTTCGGCACCGGCACCACACCGCAATCGTCGCAGTGGATCATCGGGATCGGGCAGCCCCAGTAGCGCTGACGCGAAACGCCCCAGTCGCGCAGGCGGAAGTTCACCTTGCGCTCGCCCACCGGGCGGCCATTGATCGTCTCGGAGGAGAGGCGGTTGGCCACTTCCTCGAACGCCGCCTTCGGCTTCATGCCGTCGAGGAAGCGCGAATTGATCATCACGCCGTCGTCGGTGAAGGCTTCCTCGGTGATCTGGAAGGTCGCGGCGTCCGCGCCCTCCGGCATCACCACCGGCGTCACCGGCAGGCCGTATTTGTTGGCGAAGTCCAAATCGCGCTGGTCGCCCGAAGGACAGCCGAAGATCGCGCCCGTGCCGTAGTCCATCAGCACGAAATTGGCGACATAGACCGGCAGCGTCCATTCCGGATCGAAGGGATGACGCACGCGCACGCCCGTGTCGAAGCCCTTCTTCTCGGCCGTTTCCAGCGCCGCTGCCGAAGTGCCCATGCGGCGGCACTCTTCGCAGAATGCGGCGAGCTCGGCATTGTCGGCGGAAAGCGTCTTTGCAAGCGGGTGATCGGCGGCAATCGCCATGAAGGATGCGCCAAACAGCGTGTCGGGCCGGGTCGTGTAGACCTCCAGCTCGTTCGTGCCCCCGGGCGCGCTCTCTTCCGTCAGCGCCCAGCGGACCAGCATGCCCTCGGAACGGCCGATCCAGTTGCGCTGCATCAGGCGCACCTTTTCCGGCCACTGGTCCAGATCGTCGATGGCGTCGACCAGATCCTGCGCGTAATCGGTGATCTTGAAGAACCACTGCGCCAGCTCGCGCTGCTCGACTTCCGCGCCCGAACGCCAGCCGCGACCGTCGATCACCTGCTCATTGGCGAGCACGGTCTGATCCACCGGATCCCAGTTGACCTTGGAGGTCTTGCGCGTCACCAGGCCCTTCTCGAAGAAGTCGACGAACAGCATCTGCTGGCGGTGGTAGTAGTCCACGTCGCAGGTGGCGAACTCACGGCTCCAGTCCAGCGACAGGCCGAAGGTCTTGAGCTGATCGCGCATCACCGCGATGTTCTGATAGGTCCACTCCTTGGGGTGCACCTTGTTCTGCATCGCGGCGTTTTCCGCCGGCATGCCGAAGGCGTCCCAGCCCATCGGGTGCAGAACGTTGTAGCCCTTGGCGCGCTTGTAGCGCGCAACCACGTCGCCCATCGTGTAGTTGCGGGTATGACCGATGTGAATGCGGCCCGAGGGATAGGGAAACATCTCGAGCACGTAGTATTTCGGACGCCCGTCATCATTGCTGGCCTCGAACAGCTTGGCCTCGTCCCAGGCCTTCTGCCAGCGGGGTTCTGCTACGCGGGGGTTATAACGTTCGGTTGCCATGGCCGGATTTTCACAAGATAAGAGCGGAAATTATGTTGGCGGACCTTCACCATGGTTTCGGCGAACCGTCAACTCCAAGAGGCCTTTTTGAAAGAGGGATCAGCGACAGGATGAGCCACGCCGTCGAAAATCTGCAGGACGTCAAAGCGAAGATCGCCGCCGCCGAAAAGGCCGCAGACCGCGCGCCCGGCGCTGTCACGCTGGTCGCCGTTTCCAAGACTTTCGAGGCCGATCAGGTGCGACCGGTCATCGAGGCCGGCCAGCGTGTTTTCGGCGAAAACCGTGTTCAGGAAGCCCAGGGCAAATGGCCCGCGCTGAAGGAAGCCTTCCCCGACATCGAGCTTCGCCTGATCGGCCCGCTCCAGTCCAACAAGGCTGCCGACGCCGTCGCCCTGTTCGATGTGATCGAGAGCGTCGATCGCGAAAAGATCGCGCGCGCGCTTGCCGCAGAGATCAAGAAGCAGGGCAAAGCCCCGCGTCTTTATGTCCAGGTCAATACGGGGCTTGAAGAACAGAAGGCCGGCATAGATCCGCGCCAGACTGTCACCTTCGTCAAACATTGCCGCGAGGAATACGGCCTCGCCATCGAAGGGCTCATGTGCATTCCGCCCTTTGACGAGCACCCCGGCCCGCATTTCGCGCTGCTCAGGAAGCTCGCAGCCGAAGCCGGCGTCGAGAAATGCTCCATGGGCATGTCCGGCGATTACGAGAAGGCCGTTGCCTTCGGCGCGACCAGCGTGCGCGTGGGATCGGCGATCTTCGGCGCACGCTAAAGCAATTCCAGGAAAAGTGGGAACCGGTTTTCCGTCCGGAATTGCGCAAGAACAGTGAACTGGAACGTTCTCGCAATTCCAGGAAAAGCGGGAACGCTCTAGACCTGCGCCTTCCGCCCATCAACCGCCGGAGGTCGCACGGCCCGTCGAGCGCGCCACGATTATCAGGAACAGAAGCGCGGAAAGCAGAACGAGGGTCGCGCCCGCCTTGGCGAGGCCTTCGCCGGCATTCATGATCGCCATCGCAATGCCCGGCACCATGATGATCACGCCCACTTCAGCGAGGATCACCTGCACCCCGGCCAGCCGGCTTTCGGCCGCCGTCGGCACGAGCGTGTAGAACGTTCCGTAAAGCGCGATGCTCGCCCAGCCCACCAGGTTGAGGTGCCCATGGGCCGGCGACAGGGTGTGATCCCCGGACGCCGCCATGTAGATGCCGAAACTCATTCCGAGCACGGCGTAAAGAGCCGCCGTCACCCAGCAGATTCTTGCAAGTGTTTTCATGTCTTTGCCCAATCTGCGCCCAATCTGCGCAGGCCGCGACACTGTTCGCGCCCTGCGCGTTTCCCCCCGCGTTTTTTGCGGATCACAAATTTACGCCCCACGGGAGGTGGGTGAAAAGATCATCAAAAAGGCGTAGTTCCTTCAGACCCGGCACCTCAGCCATGGGCCTTACGCCTCAGTGCAGAACCAGCTCTCCCGCCAGGCTGCGCCATTCGCTCGGCGAAATCAGCTTCCTGTGCGTGTAGGTCACCGAGTGAAGCGGTCCGTCGAGGGTCTCGTTCCAGAAGTCGATGAACCGGTAGAGCGCGGGAAAGCCCGGCGCGGTGTCGTAGTGTTGCCAGATGAAACTCTGCAATATCGTCGGGTGGTCCGGCAGGTGGTAGAGAAACTCCGCCGTCGTCAGCCCATAGCCCCGGAGCATCAGCTCCATTTCGCCCGTTTGCTGCATGTGCTGCCTTTCCGAATCAGGTTCCGGATCAAAAAAGTGTCGGGCGAAAACCGGCGACCGTCCAGTTGAAAGCGCTCACGCAGACGTAAATTTATCGTGTTATTACATATTGTTAGCAGCCTTTCGGAATCGGTGCTAACGGTCTGGACCATGCGTTCTTTCGCCGCCGCACCCGTGCCGCCAAATGTCTAATGTTGTAGCAACAGGCAGAATGGTAATAATGCGCGCGAGCCAGGAGCCTCCGCGTCGCATGACGCGATTCCAGTCCCAGCAAGTGCCTACCCGGAGGAGGAAAAATGTCCGAAGTGCATGTTCACCGCGTCCAGCCAGCGTGGAAGGAAAACGCGCTCATCGACAATGAGACGTATCTCGAATGGTATGAGAACAGCATCAAGGACCCGGAGAAGTTCTGGGAAAAGCACGGCAAGCGCATCGACTGGTTCACGCCTTACACCAAGGTGAAGAACACCTCGTTCGAGGGCGACGTGTCGATCAAGTGGTTCGAGGATGGCGTCACCAACGTCTCCTACAACTGCATCGACCGCCATCTGGAGAAGCGCGGCGACCAGACCGCCATTATCTGGGAAGGCGACAACCCCTACGACGACAGGAAGATCACCTATCGCGAGCTGCACGACAGGGTCTGCCGGCTCGCCAATGTGATGAAGTCGAACGGCGTCAAGAAGGGTGACCGCGTCACCATCTACATGCCGATGATCCCGGAAGCGGCCTATGCGATGCTCGCCTGCACGCGCATCGGCGCGGTCCACTCGGTGGTGTTCGGCGGCTTCTCGCCCGATTCGCTCGCCGGCCGCATCGAGGACTGCAAGTCCGATTTCGTCATCACCGCCGATGAGGGCCTGCGCGGCGGTCGCAAGGTTCCGCTCAAGGAAAACACTGACAAGGCCATCGCGCTTGCCGAAGCAGCCGGAGCGAAGGTGCGACACGTGCTGGTCGTGCAGCGCACCGCCGGCAAGATCAACTGGTTCGAGGGCCGCGACATCTGGTACCACGAGGAAACCGCGAAGGCGGAGCCCGTGTGCGAACCGGAGAAGATGAACGCCGAAGATCCGCTGTTCATCCTCTACACCTCCGGCTCCACCGGCAAGCCGAAGGGCGTGCTGCACACCACGGGCGGCTATCTCGTCTACGCCTCGATGACGCATGAATATGTGTTCGACTATCACGAGGGCGACGTCTACTGGTGCACGGCCGATGTGGGCTGGGTCACAGGCCACAGCTACATCGTCTACGGTCCGCTGGCCAACGGCGCCGTCACGCTGATGTTCGAGGGCGTGCCGAACTATCCGGACGCATCCCGCTTCTGGCAGGTGGTCGACAAGCACAACGTCAACATCTTCTACACCGCCCCCACCGCCATCCGCGCGCTGATGGGCGCCGGCGACGACTTTGTCACCCGTACCTCGCGCAGTTCCCTGCGCATTCTCGGTTCGGTCGGCGAGCCGATCAATCCGGAAGCATGGGAGTGGTATTACAACGTGGTCGGCGAGAAGAAGTCGCCCATCGTCGACACCTGGTGGCAGACGGAGACCGGCGGCATTCTCATCACGCCGCTGCCCGGCGCAACGGATCTCAAGCCCGGCTCGGCCACCCGCCCCTTCTTCGGCGTGCAGCCGCAGCTCGTCGATGGCGAGGGCAAGGTGCTCGAAGGCGCGACCAGCGGCAATCTGTGCATCACGGATTCCTGGCCCGGCCAGATGCGCTCGGTCTATGGCGATCATGAGCGCTTCATCCAGACCTACTTCTCCACCTACAAGGGCAAGTATTTCACGGGTGACGGCTGCCGCCGCGACGAGGACGGCTTTTACTGGATCACCGGCCGCGTCGATGATGTGATCAACGTGTCCGGCCACCGCATGGGCACGGCCGAGGTCGAGTCCGCGCTGGTCAGCCATGACAAGGTGTCGGAAGCCGCCGTCGTCGGTTACCCGCACGATGTGAAGGGTCAGGGCATCTACTGCTACATCACGCTGATGGCCGGCGAAGAGGGTTCCGAGGAGCTCAAGAAAGAGCTGGTTGCGCATGTACGCAGCGAGATCGGCCCGATCGCCTCGCCGGACAAGATCCAGTTCTCGCCGGGCCTGCCGAAGACCCGCTCGGGCAAGATCATGCGCCGCATCCTGCGCAAGATCGCCGAGGACGATTACGGCGCGCTGGGCGACACCTCGACGCTCGCCGATCCGGCCGTGGTCGACGATCTGATCGACAACCGTCAGAACAAGAAGGGCTGACGCCCTGCCCGGAGCCGGAAGCGGCTCCCGGGCGCATACAAACGGACTTTGGGCAGAACGCCGCGCATTCACCCGAATGCGCGGCGTTTTCTTTGCCCCTTGCACGACGCGGCATCCATCTCCACATTGTGTTTATCGTCAACGAACCGAAAGGGGGTGATCCAATGTCGAGTGATTTCCGTTCAAACGTGGTCTCGATGGATCGCCTTCACGGGGAGCAGACTTCCCGCTGAAGCGCATGAAACGCGGACGGCCTGCTTCGGCAGCCTGACCATGACCGCGTGCGAATTCGAAAACACGGGGCCGTTCCTTCGGGAGCGGCCTTTTGTTTTGGGGATGGGTTCAGCAGCCGATTTCGGCACGGATTTTGTCGACGATTTCCTTGTTTGGACAAACATTCTCGCAGGGAATACCGTCCTTGTCGGCGTCAGCGCGTTTATAACCTTCACACCACATGATCACGGCCTCGCGGCACGAGCTGACCGATTTGCAAGTTCTTCGTCGTTGAACGAGCAGAACCTTGCCATTTCCGGCCCAGGTAGAAGACGGCCTGATCAGATCCGCATTCGCCGGTGGCTGAGCCACAAGCAAAGCACCGCACGTCAGCAGTAAAGTGAAAATCCCCCGTCCCATCGTGAGAATATGAGCCGGCAACGGTACAAGTTCAAGCAGTCTGCATAATACCAAAGCGGCTAAGCGTTCTGCCAGAATGCCTAAGGCAGTTCCAGGCATCCAAGGAACGAGCTAAAGGCCCATGAGGCACTGCCCTTCTAGACTTGTCGAACGGTGATAGCGCTGGATGAGGGGCGAGCGCCAACGCTTCAAAACCCGCCCCATCAGCAGACAAACGAAACCCGCCGGCCTCCACCATAGGCAGCCACCAGCTGCGCATCGAGCAGCCGCGCGGCCACATCGCCACCCGGCTGCGTGTCTGAAAAGAAGGCGCTGGCCCCTCATCCCCCTGCCGGGACCTTCTCCCCGCCGGAGGGGAGAAGGACGCCATTGCCGGGCGTCGAACCCAAACCGGTCTTCAGTTACTTCAGGGTTGCATCACGTCCTTTGTATCTCCGCATGAACGCACGGTGATCCAATAGGAAGGCGCAGGCTTCAAGGCCCCCTTCTCCCCGTGCACGGGGAGAAGGTGAGGATGAGGGGCGAGCGCCGACGCTTCAAAACCCGCCCCATCAGCAGACAAACGAAACCCGCCGGCCACCGCCATAGGCAGCCACCAGCTGCGCATCGAGCAGCCGCGCGGCCACATCGCCACCCGGCTCCGTCGCAACATCGGCCAGAACCCGCCCGTAATATTTGCCGCCGCTGATGGCGCTGATCCACACCGTTCCGCCATCCAGAAGCGCTTCAAGCGCAGCGCGCGCATCGCGGGCCGCCGCCTTCTCGGCGGTGCATCGGCTGCGAAGCTCCGGCGCGTCGACGCCGCGAATGCGCACACTCACCGTGATGCGCTGCCCCGGCCATATATGCGCCTCGGCAATGAAAGTATCGCCGTCAACAACGCGCAGAACGCTGGCCCGCACAGGGCCCGGTATCGCATCTCTGCGCCCGGCAAGCGCAGCCGTCTGCCCGCTCCAGAAGAGCGCGAGCAAGACAAAGACCATGCATTTCAGGCGAGACCGGATCATGGAAGGAATATATTCCTTGATCGAGATCCGGGCAACCCTGTCAGAAATCGGTGGCGATGCCCTTCACTTCCCAGTCGCCGTAGCGCGCCGGGTCATGGCCGCCGCGCCCGCCCAGCTCCTTCGGAGCCTTTGCCGCAGCAGCCTCGATGTCCTTCCGGCGCGCCTCGGCTTCCGCCAGCGCACGCTCGGCTGCCGGCGAGAGAACCTTTGCCGACGCATCTTCTTTTCGGTCCGTTTCGTCTTTCACCGCAACTTCCTCTCGAAAACCGGATTATTGAATACACGAAGCGCGTTCCCCATCATATAAGCGATTGGTCGCGCGGTCGAAAATGCCCGGCGCGGCCTGTTTCTGGAGCTTGGACAACAATGAACACGATACGCACCGCGATGCTCTTGGCCTTCATGACGGCCCTTTTCATGGGCGTGGGCTATCTGATCGGGGGCAGTGGCGGCATGATGATCGCCTTCCTGTTTGCCGCCGGCATGAATCTGTTCAGCTACTGGAATTCCGACAAGATGGTGCTCAAAATGCACCACGCCGTCGAAGTGGACGAGAGCAACGCCCCGGAATATTACGCCATCGTGCGCGATCTGGCGGCCCGCGCCGGTCTTCCCATGCCGCGCGTCTACCTGATCAAGAACGACCAGCCCAACGCGTTTGCCACCGGCCGCAACCCGCAGAATGCCGCCGTCGCAGCCACCACCGGCCTGCTCGACCGGCTGAGCTATGAAGAGGTCGCCGGCGTGATGGCGCACGAGCTCGCCCATGTGCAGAACCGCGACACGCTGACCATGACGATCACCGCGACGCTGGCCGGCGCGATCTCCATGCTCGGCAATTTCGCCTTCTTCTTCGGCGGCAACCGCGACAACAACAATCCGCTCGGCTTCATTGGCGTGCTCGTTGCAATGATCGTCGCTCCGCTCGCCGCCATGATGGTGCAGATGGCCATCAGCCGCACCCGCGAATATTCGGCCGACCGGCGCGGCGCGGAGATCTGCGGCAATCCGCTGTGGCTCGCCTCCGCGCTCGACAAGATCGCCCGGCGCGCCAAACAGGTGGTCAATCAGGACGCCGAGCGCAATCCCGCCACCGCACACATGTTCATCATCAACCCGCTGTCGGGCGAGCGCATGGACAATCTGTTCTCCACCCACCCCGACACGGACAACCGCATCGCGGCCCTCTACGCCATGGCGGAGGAACCCCGTGGCGGCGGGCGGCAGGCCCGGCCTTCCGCCCCACAGCGCGATCCCGCACCCGAAGCGGATGCGAACCACGGCCCGTGGGGGGCGAGACCGGACGCACGGCCAGACGAACCGCCTCAGCGACCAAAGCCCGCCCCAAAGCCCCAGCAGAAATGGGGCCGTGACGCCGATGGATCGAAAGGCCCCTGGTCGTGAGCCGCCCGAACGCACGCCGCACGCCCGGGAAGAAGCCCGCCGGTCAGAACCGCCCGACAAACCAAGAGCCTGATAAACCGGGCCTTGAAACGCGCCGCGTGGCGACAAAGCTGCTCGCAGCCGTCGTGGATGCCCATGCCTCGCTCGACGGTCTTACCGACCCGGCCCATGGCCAGCCCAATTTCCGTGCGCTCGATGCGCGCGACCGGTCGCTGGTGCGCGCCATCCTGATGAGCGCCCTGCGCCATCGCAGCACCATCGAGGCCCTGCTCGCGCGCCGTCTGGAGCGCCCCCTGCCGGCCAATGCCCGCGCGCTCTCTCACGCGCTGCATGTGGCGGCAGCACAGATCCTGTTTCTCGACGTGCCCGACAGCGCCGCCGTCGACCTCGCCGTCACCCAGGCGAAGAGCGACCCGCGCCTTGCCCGCTTTGCCGGTCTCGTCAATGGCGTGCTGCGTAATCTGATCCGCGTGAAGGCGCGCGCACTGCCCGCCGCCCTCGACCAGACGCGCGAAGCGCCGGACTGGTTTGCCGGGCGGCTGGAAGCGGCCTATGGCGCGGAGACCACCGCCGCCATTCTCGCCATGCATCGCGTCGAGCCGCCGGTGGACTTTACCGTCAAGGAAGACCCGCAGCGCTGGGCCGGGGCGCTGGGCGGCATCGTTCTGCCCACGGGCACGGTGCGGATCGCCCGGCTTGAGGCAGGCGTCGACACGCTTCCGGGCTTCGAGGAAGGCGCGTGGTGGGTGCAGGACACGGCTGCCAGCCTGCCCGCAAAGCTGCTCGGCGACATCGCCGGCGCGCGTGTGGCGGATCTCTGCGCCGCCCCAGGCGGCAAGACCGCGCAGCTCATCCATGCCGGCGCAAATGTCACCGCCGTCGACCTGTCGAAGAGCCGCCTGAAGCGGCTTGCGGAAAACCTGACGCGGCTTCGCCTCGATGCTGAGATCGTCGAGTCCGACATCCGCAAGTTCCAGCCGGACACGCCCTTCGACGCCATCCTCATCGACGCCCCCTGCTCGTCCACCGGCACGGTGCGCCGCCACCCGGATGTGCCGTGGACCAAGTCGCCTGAAGACATCGAGAAGCTCGCCGCCCTGCAGCGCGCCCTGCTCGACCATGCCGTGACGCTGGTGAAACCCGGCGGGCGGATCGTGTTTTCCAACTGCTCGCTCGACCGGGCCGAAGGCGAGGACATGCTTGAAGCCTTCCTGGCCGAAACGCCGGACGTGGCGCTCGATCCCATCCAGCCTGACGAAGCGCCCGGCATCGCCGCCTTCGTCACGCCCGAAGGCTTCCTGCGCACCACGCCCGCCGACACGCTCGGCGAGGATCCGCTGGCGCGGGGGCTCGACGGCTTCTTCGCTGCGCGCCTCATTCGCCAGCGCTGAGCCGGCCCTGCCATCTGTGCGTCCTGATATATTTCAACTTCGCACAAATCTTTGAATCATTTAGACTCTCGCCTGATTTGGGGTCACAGAAAGAAAACTCGGTCGTTGGATCAAGCACGAGGACATTCCCCCCACGAGCTGTGGGGCCTTGTTGCGCGGCAGGCGTGGGCGCGCCTGCGCCGCCGCTTGCGCGCGGGCCCAACCTATCGCTGGCGCTATTCCGGCCGCACGCCCGAGCGGGTGCTGATCGCCCCGCCTGATCTGCGCATTGCAGACCCGCAGGTGGCGCGCGACATCTATCACGGCCAGTTCCTGCTCGCCGGCCAGCTGGTCGAAACACGCGGCCAGTCGCCGTTCCGCGTTCCCGTTACCGACCGCCCCTGGCAGGAGGCCCTGCACAGCTTCCGCTGGCTGCGCCACATGCGCGCCGCCCAGAGCGAGCTTGCCTCTGCCAATGCCCGCGCGCTGGTTGAAGAGTGGATGACGCTCTATGGCAAACGCATCTCCGGCACGCCATGGGAGCCCGGCACCACGGCCAAGCGTCTCATCGCCTGGCTGCAGCATTCCTCGGTGGTGCTGCAGGGAGCGGAGCTGCCCTTCTATCGCCAGTTCCTGAAAATGCTCGCCGTGCAGATGCGCTATCTGCGCACCAACACCCGCGAGATGCCCGATGGCGAAGACCGGCTGCGCGCCCGCATCGCGCTCGCCTTCTGCGCCCTTTCGCTGCCGGCCCCCGCCGCCGCGGTCAAGACAGCCAGCCGCAATCTCGCCCAGGAGCTCGAACGCCAGATCCTTGCCGATGGCGGCCATGTATCGCGCAATCCGCGCGCCATCATGGAACTTCTGACCGACCTGTTGCCGCTCCGGCAAACCTACACCAATCAGGCCGAGCAGCCGCCGCAGGCGCTCATCGACGCCGTGGAGCGCATGCTGCCGGCGCTGCGCTTCTTTCGCCACCGTGACGGCTCGCTCGCCCGTTTCAACGGCATGGGCATCACCCAGCACGACAGCGTCGCCGCCATCCTGCGCTATGACGACACCGGCGGCGCGCCGCTCCTGCATGCACCCCATTCGGGCTATGAGCGGCTGGCGCTCGGCGCCACCACGGTCATCGCCGACACGGCCGCTCCGCCACCGGCAGACCTCTCCCATTTCGCCCATGCGGGCTGCCTCTCCTTCGAGATGTCGTCGGGCCGGCACCAGTTCGTGGTCAACAGCGGCATCGACAATTACGGCGATGACAGCTACCGCCCGCTTGCCCGCACCACGGCAGCCCATTCCACCGTCACGCTCAACGACACGTCGCAGGCCCGCTTCAGCCTCTCCTCGCGCTGGAGCGAGCTGATCGGCACGCCGCTCATCGGCGGCCCGCGCAAGGTCGAATGCCAGCGCGACGACGCCAATGGCGTCCACCGCTTCACCGCCAGCCACAATGGCTATGTCTCGCGCTTCGGCCTCCTGCATGAGCGCGCCCTCTCCCTTTCCGAAGACGGCGCATTTCTCGAAGGCGTCGACCGCGTCATGCGCCCGGACGGCTCGCCGTCCACGGCTGTCGGAAACGATGCCGTGGCCGTGCGCTTCCACATCCACCCCGACATCGACATCTACCGCGATCCCGAAGGCCGCCACATCCTCGCCGGCGAGGCGACCGACACCTGGCTCTTCACGGTCGAGAACATCGTTCCCGTGGTCGAGGAATCGATCTTCTTCGCCGGCCTTGGCGGCCCCCGCAAGAGCCGCCAGATCGTGCTCTACACCGCGGCTTCCGAGAACCCGGAAATCCGCTGGCAACTGCGCAAGACACACGCCATCAACGGCAACAGCTAGAGCAGGCCGGATCAAAGCCCGGCAAACGCCGCGATCTCCTCGACAATCGCCTCGTGAACCGCCGCCCGGTCCGCGCCTTCCGGATCGTCACACACCGGGTCGTCCTTTTCCTCAGCCAGCATTGCCGCCCCTTCCGGCTTGCACTCCGCGAGGAAGGTGAAGTGATGCGCCGGTGCAATCGTCTTCAGCACGGCAGAGGGCAGCTTTCCGGCAAGACCGCTCCCGTCCGGCCCCACATCCGCCGCCTTGAACAGATGCGCCTCCCCAAGATTGATGAGCAGCACCGGCATGTCGGTCCCCGCAATGCTTTCAGGCGTCGCCGCATAGGTCATGCCCGGATCGATGGCGATGGCCTGTCCGATGCGCTCATCGCGCAGTTCCGCGCCAAAGCCATCCGGCAAGGCATTCAGATCGACACCGCCTTTGGAGAAGAACACACAGTCCTGACCACCAGCACCGATCCAGGCGCAATAGTCGGCAAACGCATCAGGATCGAAACGCACCCCGGCAAGGTTCAGCGCCGTCGCACCGCCCAGCGAAAAACCCAGCGATGCGATGCGGGACCGGTCCACGTGATCGGCAAAAGCCGGCTCATCAAACAGCGCATCCAGCGCGGCGCTCAGATCGGCCGCCCGCTCATCGAGCCGCACCGAGCGGCGCGGCGAGGAATCGCCCGACGTGCTGCCCGGGTGGTTCACCGCCAGCACCATCGCGCCGCGCAGGGCAAGCGCTGAGGAAAGCCACGAGATGGCGTCCATATTGCCGCCCGAGCCATGGGACAGCACGAACAGCGGAAACCGCCCTTCCGCCACCCCCGCGCCCACATAGGCGGACGTGCCCTGAAACACGGCATTGTCGCCCACCAGCCCGCGATAGGTCGGCGTGCCCGCCGGATACCACACCGAAGCCGCCAGAACCGACGGGCGGTGATCCGCCTTCACGGTCAGTCGATCATAGCCGGCAAATGGCTGAGCCATTGCCGCGCCCGTCAGGCCCATGCCGATGAGAAAAGCAGAAAGCAGTTTTTTCATATCCGTCATCCTTTCATCTGGATGACGCCAATCTGCCCGGGCCACCGGCAATCCGCGTCCTTGAACCGGTTTCAGGTCGCGCCAAACCGAATTTCGCACCATGGGTTCTGGATGCCGTGCGTGGTTCGACAAGCTCACCATGAGGATGGCATTGGTTGTGCCCCCCCTCAACGGAAGCTCTTTGCAAAGCACCACTTCCCTCATGGTGAGCTTGTCGAACCACGCACAACGTCAACGCAGTGGAAACACCGCGTACCGAATTCGAACGCACAGAAGGCGTTTCAACCTACTGAACAAGCACCGGAGCATCGGAAACCCGGAGACCACTTTTTGATCCGATGCTTCGGCGGATATTGCCACCGGCCGGTGGCGATGCCACAACCCAAACCCTTGCAGGAAACATGCAGACACCGCCCATGCTGGTTCTTCCCATTCCGATGATCGTCGCGCTCGTGCTCGGTGCGCTCCTCATCCGGATCGCCATTTCCGGCGAGCGCCCGCCATTCCTGATGGCGCTTCTTGCGGCCTGCGCACTGCAGAGCCTCATCGTTTCGCTGCGCCAGCATTACGGCATAGACGCACTCCTGCCCCTTCAGCCCGTCACCGCCACCTTAGTGCCGCCGCTCACATGGCTGGCATTCCAGACGGCCTCATTCCGGCCATTCTCGCTGCCGCGCGATCTCGTGCATCTGACGGCGCCGGCCTTCGCCGCCTTCTGCGTCATCTTTGCGCCCGGCACGCTGGACGTGGTGGTGCCGGGCGTCTTCGTTCTCTACGGGGTCGCCATTCTGGTGAAGCTGCGTCGCAGTGGCGACGACCTGCCTCTGGCGCGGCTTGAGGCCGGTCGCCTGCCGGCCCGGCTCTGGGGCGGCATCGGCCTCGCTCTCATCCTGTCCGCGCTCAGCGACGCGCTCATTGCACTCGCCGTCATGACCGGCCAGAGCTGGCTGCCGCCGCTCATCATCAGCGTCTTCTCGTCAGCCGCCCTGCTCGCCATCGGCCTGTTGAGCGTGTCGCCCAGCGCCACCGGCGAGCCAGAGCCGGAAACCATGGCCGAGCCCCCGCATCCAAGCGAAGAAGACGCCCATCTCGTCCAGCGGCTCGACGCGCTGCTTCAGTCCGAAACGCTCTATCTCGATCCCGCACTCACACTTGCGCGGCTCGCCCGACGGCTCCACGTGCCGGTCAAGCAGCTCTCTTCGGCCATCAATCTGGTGAGTGGAGAGAACGTCTCGCGCTACATCAACGCGCACCGCATTCATCATGCCTGCCGCGCGCTGGAGGATGGCGCGAATGTCACCGACGCCATGCTCTCAAGCGGCTTCAACACCAAGTCCAATTTCAATCGTGAATTCCGGCGCATCACCGGCACGACACCAAGCGAATGGAAGCCCGGCCCCGCCGGTCAGAGATAGGCGAGCGCCACCGACCCGATTGCGAAAGCGGCGAACGCCAGAAGGATCACGCCGGAGATGCGCGACACCCAGCGCGACAGGCTGTCCGGCAGCCGCGTGCGCGCCAGCGCCACCCCGCCGCTCAGAATGAACCACCAGAGCAGCGAACCGAGGAACACGCCCACAACCACAACCAGCGCATCGGCGGGATGCGGAGAATCCGCCAGCCCGAGCCCGGCAAACATCGCCGCAAAGGCCAGAATGGTCATCGGATTGGTGATCGTCAGGAAAAAGGTCGCGGCAGCCGTACCGGCGAGATCGCTCGCCCGCGCCTCCGCTGCGGCCCGAACGGGCGCAGGCGACAGGCTCTTCCAGCCCAGCCAGGCGAGAAACGCCCCGCCGACAAGCTTGAGCGGCACATCCACGACCGCCAGCGCGGCCGCGAAGGCCGCAAACCCGATGGCCGCCAGCGCGGCATAGACGGCATCGGCCAGCGCCGTGCCCAGCCCGCCGGCAACACCGGCCCACAGGCCATGCTCCAGCGTCCTGTTCACGCACAGGGCGCCAATCGGTCCAAGGGGCGCTGCCACGGCCAGCCCGAGCAGCAGGCTTTTGCCGAACAGCAGCGCGTCCATGTCAGGGCTTCTCGACCGGTGCGAAGGAGCCGGGCTCCACGGTCGACAGTGCGACGACAGACTCGCTGCGCGCCAGATAGCCATGCTTCTTCATGTCGTCCAGCACGCTCTCCACATCGGCCAGCTCCGGCACCCGCGCCTTGATGAGATAGGACCACGGCCCCGTCACATGGTGGCATTCCTCCACCGCCTTGTGCGCGGCGGCAAAGATCCGGAAGGCCTCTTCATTGACGTTCTGAACCAGCGACACCCAGATGAAGACCAGAACCGGGCAGCCAAGCGCGTCAGGATCGGCGTCCACCGTGAAACGCCGGATCACGCCGCTCGCGGTCAGCCGGCGGATGCGCTCATTGACCGCCGATGCGGAAAGCCCCACCACGCCGCCAATATCGGCAAGCGAGCGCCGGGCGTCTTCGGCGAGAAGAGTCACGATTTTACGGTCGATCTGATCCATGTCAGGCCCTGATCCTGAGAAACAAACTCAATACCGTATATTTTATCGCAAAATAAATTGCAATATGCAAAATATACAGTTTTCAGAGTTTATGCCGCATAATTTGCGGTTCCGCGTCACTTCTCACGTTCAGGCCGTCATGCTTGCCTTTGGCAAAACGGCAGCGCGTTCCTTTTTGCCACAGCCAAAGGCGTGGGTCGAGCGCCACCCCGTCCAGCGTCCATGCCCGGCTTCAGGGCAGGAGAACCATTTCTGCGGCCAGCGGTCTACCGCTCCCGACCGTGCCAGAACGCATCGCTGATCCGGTTCATGCCGATGCGCTCGTAGAAGCCCACCGCATCCGGCACGGAAGCCAGCATCAGGCTCACCTCCGGGCCGAGTTCGCGGCGGGTCGCATCGATCAGCCCCTGGCCAATGCCAAGCCCCTGCGCTTTCGAAGAAACCGCGAGGTCGGAAAGATAGGCGCACCACGAAAAGTCCGTCACCGAGCGGGCCACGCCCACCAGCGGCTTTCCTTCCACATTGCGCCGCGCCGTCATCACCAGACCAGCGCCCGCAATCATGCGCTGGAGCCGCGCCTCGTCATCCACCGGACGGATCGCATCCAGACGGGACTCGCGCAGCACCTGGGCAAACTCGGACACCGGTAAATCCGGCTCGCAGGCGTAAAGAACAGCGGGTTTCTCCATCATGACGCGCAGAAATGCCGTTTTGCCCCGACAATGCAACCCGTTTCAGTGGCAAAAGCGCCCCGCAACCCGCGCCACGCTTGATTTGCATGCCGCCTGCCGGTACGTCCCCAGCATCCTTTCCCAAAGCCGGAGCCGCCTCGCATGTCCGTTGCAGCAAAGAACATTCCCGCACCCGATCTCGTTCCCGTCCGCCGTGCGCTCCTGTCGGTTTCCGACAAGAGCGGCATCGTCGATTTCGCCCGCGCGCTTTCGGGCCGCAATGTCGAGATCGTCTCCACCGGCGGCACATCCAAAACACTCGCCGGCGAAGGCATCGCCGTGCGCGACGTTTCGGAGCTGACCGGCTTTCCCGAGATCATGGACGGGCGCGTGAAGACGCTGCATCCGGGCGTTCATGGCGGCCTGCTCGGCATTCGCGACGATGCGGACCATGCGAGCGCGATGAAAGAGCACGACATCGCGCCCATCGACCTTCTGGTCATCAATCTCTATCCGTTCGAAGAGGTGCGTTTCGGCGGTGGCGATTATGCAACCACGGTCGAGAACATCGACATCGGCGGCCCGGCCATGCTGCGCGCGGCAGCCAAGAACCACGCCTATGTGGCCGTGGTCACGGAGCCGGCAGACTATGCCCGCATCCTTGAGGCCCTGGCCGAAAACGATGGCGCACTGCCCTACCGCCTGCGTCAGGAACTGGCCGCCAAGGCCTTCGCCCGCACCGCAGCCTATGATGCGGCCATCTCCGGCTGGTTTGCTGAAACGCTCGAGGTCGACGCACCGGATTTCCGCGCTGTCGGCGGCAAGCTCAAGGAAGTGATGCGCTACGGCGAGAATCCGCACCAGAAGGCAGGCTTCTACGTCACCGGCGAAAGCCGCCCCGGCGTCGCCACCGCGACCCAGCTTCAGGGCAAGCAGCTTTCCTACAACAACATCAACGACACGGACGCCGCCTTCGAACTCGTCTCCGAGTTCTCGCCGGAGCGCTCCGCCGCCGTCGCCATCATCAAGCATGCCAATCCGTGTGGCGTGGCCGAGGGCGCGACGCTGCGCGAAGCCTATGAGAAGGCGCTCGCCTGCGACCCCGTCTCCGCATTCGGCGGCATCGTGGCGCTCAACCGCCCGCTCGACGCGGAAGCGGCCACCGAGATCGTCAAGATCTTCACCGAAGTCATCATCGCGCCCGACGCGACCGAAGAGGCGCGCGCCATCGTCGCCGCCAAGAAGAACCTGCGCCTGCTCGTCACCGGCGGCCTTGCCGACCCGCGCGCACCCGGCCTCTCCGTCAAGACCGTGGCCGGCGGCGTTCTGGTCCAGTCGCGCGACAATGGCGTGGTCGATGATCTCGACCTCAAGGTCGTGACCAAGCGCGCGCCGAGCGAGAAGGAAATGGCCGACCTCATCGTCGCCTTCCGCATCGCCAAGCACGTCAAGTCGAACGCCATCGTCTATGTCCGCGACGGCGCGACCGTGGGTGTTGGCGCCGGCCAGATGAGCCGTGTCGATTCCGCCCGCATCGCCGCCCGCAAGGCGGAAGATGCAGCCGAAGCTGCCGGCAATGCAGAGCCGCTGACCAAGGGATCGGTCGTCGCTTCAGACGCCTTCTTCCCCTTCGCCGACGGACTTCTGTCCGCCGTTGAGGCCGGCGCCACCGCCGTCATCCAGCCGGGCGGCTCCATGCGCGACGACGAACTGATCGCCGCCGCCGACGAGCATGGCATCGCCATGGTC
>MRWG01001121.1_pt1 | contig 26193 bp, 21 predicted proteins | sample 1013341 | NCBI WGS metagenome assembly MRWG01 (sample SAMN06117577, study PRJNA244670) | biofilm metagenome | biome: Water; feature: Cathode Biofilm; material: Biofilm; isolation source: microbial consortium enriched at the cathode of a solar microbial fuel cell | place: USA: District of Columbia ... | reverse complement strand
TGTCCGCCACGAAGGTGGGTTTGACGGTGTCGCTGTCCGCGAGGACCGCGCCGCCGCCGTCAGGTTGGGCGCTCAACGACCAAGCGTAGGTGAGGGTGTCGCCGTCCTCGTCGCGGCTTTCGGAGGCATTGAGGGTGACGGTATCGCCCACTTTGACGCTTTGGGCCTTGCCCGCGTCCGCGAGCGGCGCGGTGTTGGTGACGCCCGGGCTGGGGTCGGATGTGTCTTCCCCGCCGCCGGAGGAACCCCCTCCGCCGCACCCAGCTACTATCAAGCAGGCCATGATCAGGCCATAGCCGATCCATCGAATCATTATTGTTACTCCCTAGATCATTTATTTTTCGCTTTGAAAAGCACGACGGAAGAGCGGGCCACGGGGTGGCTTGCCCGCCGCTGCTTCGAGGGGTTGGTCAACTCGCTTGATCTCCGCCAAGCGTTCGCGATGGGAGACCGAAAACCGGGGGTAGTGCCTCCGGGCCGGGCTCCCTGGTCCTTGTTCATAGACACAGCTTCCTTACTTATATCGAAAAGTATGGCATGGCCTTACCAAAAGTAAAGCCTGGCCGTACGACAGCATAAGGCCAATTGCGTAGCTTATGAGGCTGATTGCTATCGAGACTTCCCATGCAGACCAAAGAGTTTGGAAAGCGGTTGAGAGCCGCCCGCGAGCGGTCAAACCTGACGCAGGAGCGGTTGGGTATGGAGCTGGGCGTCAGCAAGACGACAGTCTCGTCGTGGGAACTGGGGAACGATCCCCCGAGATTCAGCTATCTGCTTGAGCTGAAGCGGGTTTTGGACGTGTCTCTGGATGAATTGGTCTATGGGCACGACGCCGATTTGCGGGATGCGCAAACCATCACCACCAGTGATGACGGCGAGGTCGCGCTGATCAAGGCGTACCGTCGTCTAACGATCAAGCGCCGCAAGGCACTACTGGGGCTGATCGGGGAGTAGTTTGCTCTGGTGGCAGGGGCTCCGTGCTCAGGGAGCGTCTTCACGGGTAAAGAACGCATCGACCAAGCCCTGGATGACCAAGTCGGCCTCCTCGTCGGACGGCAGCTCGCCGTGATTCAGGATCAGGTGGAAGCCCAGCAAATCTCCGAAAGCAGAGATGACCTCAAACTCGAACGTACCGTGTCTTGGGCTCAGGTGCCGCCAGTGGCGCCGGCTGTACGCCCAAATCCGGTCCAGATAGCGGCAGCTCTCCGTCACCAGCTTCATGCGGCCCGCGTGCCAGAAATTCAGTAGGCGCTCACTTCGGTGAGGGTCTTTTTGGGACGTCATCAGGCCCTCGAACAGAAAGGCCCCCCAGACCGGCGCCACGGCCTGAGGCAGCGTCTCGCTTTGCAGGTCCGACGCCAGGGCGAGCCGGCGATAGGGAGAGGGATCGTTGGGAGGCATGGCGTTTCTCTGGTGAAAAAGATAGATGTTGAGCCGGTGGGGCGGGGATACCGGCCCGTAATGCTTGCGGTGTGGTAAAGGCGTCAATCAGCCAACAACACCGCTTGATCCAGCGCCCCCTGCTTCAAACTCGCGCCCTGGTCGAACCACGCGGAGTCCAGCCGGTGATCGGAGCTCCGTGCTCGCCGTTCATGGTCGACGAACTCGGTAACGGCATTGAGCAGGCCATAGGCAGTGCCCTAGGCGGAAGGCAGGTCCGCACCCCGGCCCGCGCCGTGGAACAGAGCGTGGACTTTCGCCATGGCCCGTTCATTGGCCGTAGTGCGCTTCGACAGGGGGCGCTCTTGGAAGAGCCTGATCAGAAACTTCTCGATCTCCGGCTACTCCATACCCGCCTGGCGGGCCCAGGTCTCGATGGACTGGCCGGGCGACAGCGCGTTGCCCAGGCCATGCCACGGGGTCTGGTCGGTATAGGCCATCTCGTCTACGAGGTGAGTCATGTTTGCTCCTCGTGAACGGCATAAAAGCGCCCCTCGCCATCAGGCGGGGCCGTGATCGGGTAGTACGGGGTGGGAACGAAAAGGAGGCGAATCAGACCCAGCCGCGCCGGGAGAGGCTTTCCCAGCCAGATTGGGATACCACCAAGTGATCAAGGACGCGGACGTCAATGAGGCCAAGAGCTTTCACCAGTAATTGGGTAACGTCGCGATCTGCTTGGGACGGCTCGCTGTGCCCTGAAGGATGATTGTGGGCCAGGATTACAGAGGCTGCGTTCCACTCCAGGGCCTTCTGCACCACGATCCGGGGGTGGACGGTGGCGCCGTCGACGGTGCCAGAGAACAGTCGCTCGAAGCTCAGCACCTGATTTTTGTTGTTCATGAACAGCACCGCAAAATGCTCGTTCTTCTCGTTGGCGCTCGAAGCTCAGCACCTGATTTTTGTTGTTCATGAACAGCACCGCAAAATGCTCGTTCTTCTCGTTGGCCAAAGTCATCTGCAGGAAGCGCGCGGCCTCCTCCGGGTGGGACAGGGTGTCGCCGCGCGTCAGGTTCTCCTGAAGGATGGCGGCGGCGGTCCGTACAATGGCTTCTGGCGTCACGGGCCCGAAAGCCTGATACAGGCCCTGTTCGCTCTTCACAAAGATGGTTTCGCACTCGCACATACAGATCTCCAGACACAAAAAAAGCCCGCATGAGCGGGCTTAGTGAGGATTAAAAGGGGGAGGGCGCTTTATTCCGGCTCAACGCTGAACCGGAAGCCACACTCCAAACATTCGAAATTGTCGAAAACAGTCTCGTCGAGCATCTCGCCGACAGCAGCGCCAGCGGACCCGCCGGCGAAGCCGCCGACCAGACCGCCTACGATGGCGCCGGCAACGCCGCCCAGAGTGGGCCCGGCGGGGCCCGCGATAAAGCCGACGGTAAGGCCCAGCCGAGCACCGGATGCGGCAGTTGAGAGGCCAGCAGCGGCGCCGGCTGCTGTGCCGAACGCGCCACATGTTTTGCGTCCGATATGACGGGTGGCAATCCTGGTGGATTGGCAACGGGGACAATTTGATATCAAGGGGTGTCCTCTTTGAAGATTCTTGGGCTGAAGCAGTACACTAAATCCTGCTATCGAATCGATGATATATATCTGAAAACTGGTTGAAGAGGCCCACAACGAAGAGAGCAGTATCAAGAGAGGTGAAAAGATCTTTTCTATTAACCTGGTTATCCCTAGCCGATACTAACCACAGCCCCTTGGCAGGAGAAAGAGAGTTTAATCGAAAGATTTTTTGCTGCGAATGCCGAATGGACAATTGCGCAGATGTCCTATCTGCTGGAGCAAGTTGGCTTGATGAATGCGGAAATGGACACATTAGCCTATTTCTCTGCTGCACAGAGGACTCAGGAAGCTCATATGGTTGTTTCGGCAATTATCGGCATTGTTATGACCATGGATATTTTAACAAAGATCGCTGGGAATCCTTCGATTAGAGGTTAAAAAATACTGCGCCTAAGTATTTCTGACCGCGCAACAATGCTGATAAATATCAGCTAGAACTATAAATTACTGTCTGGATGAAATTTCGACACGCAGGCGTATCTGATGCCAGATCGTTTCAGTACTTCGGTATAGGTAATATTGCTGTTTCAATTAATGGCTGGAAAAGTGCAATTCGGAGAGGTTGTCGGCTCTAAATGAATATGACACCTGTTTTTAGTGTTTCGTTGAATTCGCCAAAGCTACTTTCTCGATGCAACGTACGAACCTGCCACAGATAGAATGAGCGCAACGAGCCGCAATCAGCATCGGCGCCATTGCGGTATGTCTTGCCCTTCGAAATTAGCGCTGTACCACAATTTCCGCCTAATTGTCCTGGTCTCACAGGCCCCCAGCCCACGTTCCAGTAGCGGAGGTTGGCGATGATTTGATTCTTCGCCTCGACCCGGAGCTGACCTTCCTGAGGTGTGACTATAATCTCCCTCACACTAGGCATCGTCGGTAGGAAGAGGCGTGATGGATACAAGTCATGCTGAAGATAACCTATTCGCCTTAAATCCAGTGTTCCGGCCAAAGGCCAAGCACCCGAATCTTTATCCGTAAGTTCATTGAGAGTCGGAGGAGCCACGATTGTCGTTGTGCTAAGCGGCGTCGGGGCTTGACTAGACAGGTCCTGACCATGTTTCCAAAAGAAGTCAAGATTGCGGGCGAGGTCAATGCCCTCGATATCTCGATCTGCCGGTTGCGACCACCGTATCAGTGAGATCTCTACACATCGCTCCATCGACATTATGATTGGTGAGCTGAAAGCGATAAGTTCGTCGCCTGGGTGTGATTTTTTTACGCGGCTGATGAGAGCGCGAAAGGACGTCTCGGTTGTCGCGGCTTCATCGTCGAATTCGGTAGACGCAGGAAACCAGTCAGGAAGTTTTGGCCTAAGCTGAGCTAAAGTCGGATGAACGGGTAATGCTAAAAGCGACTTCTGATCCACCAACGCTGAAGGCATCCCCCAAAACTGTTTGGCCACCGCCAGTGTACGAAGATAGGCGGAGATGGCGCGAAGAGCGGCGCGAGCAGAAAGTAGGCTAATGAAGCCTTCTCCCAGCGATCTCACGAAGTACGCCGGATCACCTTGATGTGATGCTTGCGGGTAGGCGGCTCGATTCGCCACCCATTCGAAGGCCATCTGTTGGACAAAAGGAAGCTTAGACTGTGCCTCAAGATTCTGCATCGAAGTCTGAAAAATTCTAGGCAAGTCAAAGCCTTGCACGCCGTCAAAATCATTTGGAAACTCGAAGTCATCCTGTACTATATTCAAGTCCATGCTAATGAAATGAGCAGACAGCCCTAGGCTTTTCACAATTAGGTCCGAGAGCGGGGATGGTTTAAGAATGCTTCCCGGTAGCGCTTCCGGAGGCCGGTACTTAGCGTTTTGTGACGCTATCCAGAAGATACATAGTACTTCGATTACTTCAGCCTCAAGTTTTCGAGAACGCAATAGCTGGAGTAGCGATAACTCTGTTTCAATCCTCGTGGCCGGCTCAACCAGCCGAGTCGCGAGTTCTTGCATGGTCCACCATCTCGAGGAGGTCGAAGGCCAGCCTAGACGAGCGATCAAAATGCGTAGGTCGTTCATCGATCCTCCGAGGTTTGAGATGAGACCAGCTCAGTCATCCAGCGAGGCTGTTTCAATGGCAGAGTTCGCGTATCTTCCACCACGCAATTAATCATAGTTTCCGTGAACTCGACTGCCTCCGCGATGCGGCCCTGTCTTATGTAAAAATAGACAATAGCCTCGGAGGGGGCGATGCGCGAGGATGTCAGCTCATCGAATGGGCCATAGGTCGTGTCAATTACGAAATCGTCACAGCGCATTGGGTAGACTTCAGCCACCAGATCTAGTCTGCTTTGAGTGCTTTCTTCAGTCTCCAAGTGGCCAATCCAACCGCCACTTCGAATTTGCGCCTGCACAAGGTACTTCCAGGCTGCTGGTAAGCCACTCATCTTACGCTTTGTTTGAAACGCGAGATCTGCAATAGCTAGAACATCCCTCGACCATCGATTTTTCGAAAAAAGAAGCTTGCTAACCTCGTCAAGTACTTGCTTTCCCCGATCTTTGGACTCCCAATGTTCATACCAAGTACGTAAAAGCTCTGGTTGCTGCGTGTAACTATCCGATAGACTTTCTAATAGATCTTCCAGCTGTTCGGGTTGGAAGGTAGTTACATCGCCTCTATATGGATTGCTACCAATACTACTTTCCGAGTAGCCCCTATTTTTCAATAGGCCGATATTCCACCCGCTGTGGGCGTCGAGTACATGAAGAGGCTTGGCAGCTGAATTCCACCCGGTTCGAACATGGTGTTGCAATGTATCGCGTACCTCAGCATGGAGACCGGTGCGCATCAGCGTATCCAGCGGCCAATCATCTATAATTCCTTGTTTGATATAGGCTTGCAGGCTATTTTCAGCAAGCGACCAATCGCCCGCATAAGTGTGTTCTTCATATTTCACCACCAGTGCGGAAGGGCTTAGCTTTGCGAGTAGACAATCAGCTTCTGCAAGGACGTGCTTTGTCCCCTTGCCGTCTGTGTAATCTAATACATGATGGATTTGCGGTGCGATTGTACTAAGTAATCGCCGGGCTTCATCCGCCGCATCATCAACTAAGTACCCGATAGCGTCGACGGTATTACTAAGCATTGGGTCTTTGCGATGTGCGTAGCCGGTGCTCAGTTCCCAGGTTTGCGTGCATAGTTCACGCGCTTCTTCTTTCAAGTTGTGGGCGACCGAAATCGCACATAATTCCAATGGTGTTTGTAGATGCACGCTTGTCTCCACATGAACTTCAGCGTCAAGAAGCGATCGTTGAGCGCGGACGAATGCAATAGCCGCTTCGTCGGCCATTTTTGCCAGCGATCCGGCGGCGTACTGAGTACGAAACGATGCGCTATCAAACCATCTGCATCTCGAGGCGGCGATGATCGTTGCAGATGGCAGTGGCGCATCGTCAATGCTCTTCATGAGAGTGCTAACGAGGCGGATGTCGCAAGCGATTCGGTGGAGAGCAGCTCGGAAATCTTCGGCGGCAGATGTCATGTCATAGCTCTGCCTAAAACTGCGAAACTCTATTGTTTCAAATTGTGCATAAAGCTCGTGAAAATCAACAAAATCTCCATGCCACCATCTGCGAGCTACTTGGAGGCCGATAGTAGAGAGATGGTCCAGGAAATTGGTTATATTCTCTTTACCCTCGTAGACAGGGGCTCGAGTACACTCAAAATAAGCTTGGTTTTGCTCCGCCATGCAGAGACCAAGGTGGGCTGCGGTAAAGAACCAGTAGTGTGCTAGTAATGCTAGGCTGTCATTTCTTTTGGAATAATCGCTTTTGGGCCAATCGCTCGGAATTGGTGCGCTTAGGGGCTTGGATAAGCGCGTAATCAAAGTCTCTATTACGGCCACAAGCGGGGTTCTCGTAACCGCCCTAAAATCGTCGCGATTGGTTATGTGGACTGCAAGATGAGCAGCAGTGCGCGCGCAAGCATTGCTGATGATGTCCTTTTTCGATCCATCCTCGAGTGCAGAAGCAACCATCATTAGATCGTCTAGCTTAGCTTCATCAACCATTACCTGGACACGAGGTAGCCATACGGCCTGGTCATTATCCGAAACCAACTGGGTGGCGCTCTCAGGCGTGGCGCCGATGATGCCGATCTGCGCAAATGCGCTGGCCAGGAAAGTAAACTCCTCATAGCCTGACATTGACCTATACCTGCTAGAGAACCGACTCAAGCCCCTAAAACGACGGAGTGCCTCGTTAGCGCAGGTCGCTGCCCCGATTCGGTCGTTACGAAAATGCAGAGCCAGACCTAGTGCGGCGACGTGTAGGATGTCAGCCTCATGACGGGACGCAAAAGCCTCACGTATAACGCTTTCTTCTGTTGTCACAGCCAGCGTGTAAAAGATGAGACGTGCTTTTTCATCATCTGGCATTTGAAAATCGCTGCCTTCTACCATTCGGGCCTTTAGGTGGCTCAGCCTATAGGCGTCCGAAAAAGCGGCGTTTTGAAGCGCTATGGGTAACGCATCTGATAGAAGCGTGTCGAACAGAGACTGTGGGTATCCCTCTTCGAGGCGACGCATAATCCAATCCCGTGTTAATCCAGTGATGAGATTTTTCGGGTGGCCGAGCTTCGCTTGGACTGTCCAAAGCCAGTTCACGCGCAACGAGGTCGGGGCAGAATGCTCAAGCCAATCTGCGACTGCGGGAATAAGCTTTTCTATCCGGTCCCCGTAGCCATCTGTACTGCGCACGAAGACCGCCAAGCTTTCGTGGAAGACTTTAAGTCCGGCTGTTGATGAGTGAAGCAAATGCTCCACGTTCTCAACTTTAGGGTTCGGAGCGTTAACCCTGGAAGCAATCTCAGAGAAGGCGATCTTTGGCCAGAAGAATGGAAAAGCGCAAATTAGCCGTAAGGTGTCCTTTAGGCTAGGAGGAAGTTTCGTCCAAAGCGATGCATAGTAGAATTTTGCGTCGTTGCTAAGATCTCCTTTCAAACTTTGAACGTGCCAGCTGGAAATTGCATGCCGAAAATGCTGCAGCTCAGCAGTGGCGTAGATAACATGAAGAGGGTGGCCGTTAGTTTTCGCGCGAAGGGCGGAAGCTATGCTTTGGAGTTGTTCTTCGGATTCCTGCTTGTCTACGAGGCCCGTCGTAATGCGACCTTCTTTTGCAGCTTTTTGAAGATAGGAGAAGATCGCGTTCTCTGACATTGCCGGTAAGGTACGCCATACGGACTTGGGCGCATATGCAAGAAGATCGCATGGCAACTGAACATCATCTACCGATTGTGTACCTACTAGCAGTACTAAGTTGTCCGGACAAGGGATCACCTGAGAGAAAAGGTCGTCTAGCGGTCGCTTATCTTCGGTGTTAGCACGCCAGACATGATCCAAGCCATCTAGTATAAGCACGAGCGGCTTGCCCGACGCTCTGAAATGAGAGGCATGGGCCTCCAGACGTGCACGTAGATTGCCTGTTGTCTTTGGGCTGTCGTCACAGATCTGGTCTAATTGTGCCTGAATGGATTGTTCGACCATGTAGCTATTTAGTCGATCACGGCCACGTTCTGTAGTTGAAAGAAAATAGTGGTGGCGAACCACGGGTATTTCCATTTCCGATAACGAATCGCACAATGCGCTTAGGTACGTGCTCTTTCCCCGTCCAGGTGGACCTGTCAGAACAATTACTTTCTCTTTTGCTGCACTGGTGTCTCGGAGAAAATCATGATGAAACATCTCGTCCGGGACTTCATAGTCTGCGGGAACAAAAAAATCTTCTGGCAGCGGCGCCGGCGGTGAGGCGCGCAGGATAGTGTGGATTTCTGGAAGCGTGATCCAGCCATCCGGATAGGGCGTATTTTTCTGAATTGCCCAGTTCAGGGCAACAGTTTTCAGCACAGCTATGCCTTCAGGTGTTCCATGTGGTTGAAGGCGTGCATCAACTTCATACTCCAATTCGATATAGCTCTTGTCGCTGTGGTGGATCTGTAATGCGTTGAAAAATGACTCGCAATCTTCAAGGTTGCCGAGCTGAGATACCACCTTGTATCGTTGATTCTCCGGGATTTTATAAAAAGAAAGCCTGCCTGCAACAAGACAGGCCTCGATTTCAAAGTCGGGTCGGCGATTTGTAATAAGAGAAATTTCGCCAATACGCTTGCGATCAAGACCTTTAAAAGAATCGAACCACTTTTTAAGCATAGACCTTGAACGTGCTGTCTTCCCTGGCTTTTCTAGGAGCCAGTCCCAAGAGAGTGCATTCAACTCTGGGTTAGGAGTAAATTTAATCTGCTGGAGGTCTATGATGCCGTCGCTTCGTTCTATGACAATGTCATCAAGGCTTTTCGGCGCTTCTTCTTCGTCGTCGCACTCGAACTTCACTCGATTGTAGCGTACCGGTGCGTCAAGCCAGTCGCACAATACTTTAAGACCCTGTCGGTTTTGATAAACGTAGCCGGCAGCAGGTATTGCTGTGTTTTTGATATCTTTAGACATGGTGTTGTGACTTGGCCAGTTCAGTTCTTATCCAGGTTTCAAGAACATCAACTCGAACGAATTGAGTCGGGACAAAGTAAGGCGGATTGACCATCCAATAAAATACGTCGCGACTTACGTAGAGCTCTACATCTTTGATTGGTGCATCCGATATAGGCCAATTAAGTAGCTCAAGCAGTTTCGTACGATTCTGCTCTACGAACCTTCTGCGGCGGCGTATGCGACTAAACTGCCCGGCATGATCATCCTCCGCCTTACCAAACATTTTATCGCGTAGACGGCGGCCGTCTTTCATTGTGTGGGACGGTTGATTGTATTTGCATTCGACGGTTACAAGTAAGTTTATATCGGGCCAGTACGCAAAGACATCGAAGTCTCCCACATCATCAAAGTTGTAGGCGCGAAACTGCCTATAAAAATCGACGCCTCTGAGAACAAAAGGGGTGTGCCTCTGAAATATCTCTTCAGCACGAAGCTCCAATCGCTTCTCGATGCTTTTCTTTATCTCTCGGATTAGCGGTTCAACGTGCCGCCAACCGAAGTCTGCGGGGAGGCGACCATCACGTACGGTTGACATCCATATATGCATGGCCCGGCTGGCTGTCTCTGCCCCCCAACGTAATGTCTTCCCATCGCTTACCAGTGGTCTGATTGTATATCGGTGAATCCGCTTATTATGCTCCCAGTATGGAACGTCCGCTTCATCGACGTCCTTACCTGGAAGCCTGCGAATACCTGATGATGAAAGTGTTAGGAACGTGATGATTCTCGTGCTTTCGGATATATCGAGTCCTTCAATGCTCTCCGAGAGTTTTTTCGCTAGATGATTTTGACATGCGGTATAAGAAAGCGAAAGATCTTTACCGAGGCCATGCCGATGAGGTTGTGATAGGACTAAGAGAACAGTCAATAAGCTTTGCAGGTCGAATCCTAGGTCGGCTCTGAACGCGCTCTTGAGTTCTTCTGATGTGAGTAAACTTTCTGACTCGCCTTCTACAGTATCGCTGTCGCTTGCACCCAGGCCCAATCTATACCTTGCATGTTCGCGCGCGAATTCCATACGCCATTCATCAGAGCCTCTTGAGAAGAAGACTTCTGGGAGGTATGAATCGTCGATCTCAACGCCACCCACGTCTATTTCATTGTGCAGTACGTCGCTGGTGCCAGCTAAAACCATAAGCCAATCAACTAACGCAACTAGCTCGCGCAGCGCATTGTCCTTTACGTCTGCGGAACCGCTTGTAGGTGAACTGATGACTTTTTCTAGCAGATATCGATAGTGACGAGCGGCAGTTCCCAGTTCTTTTCGCGCCTGCTCAACTGCGTCTATTCTGTCGTAATCGACCTCATGAGAAAGACTCTGACGGGTTCTCTGGATTCTCATTCTCTCAGCGACAAGAAGAGCATCGTGCTGCTCAATGAACGCCTTATTAAGCTGATCCGAGTCGAATGATGCCAGTCGACTTTCGATGAAAACGCGCAGGCGGTCCCGGGCAGCGTCTACTTTGGCCTTGGCTTCAGAGAGTTCGTATCGACCCGGTGACAGACCGAGCTCCCTAATTTTTGTAGCCAGGTGTCTACGTGCAAGCTTGTAGTCGGTGGGCGAGGGAATGGTAGGTTCTACGTAGTCAGGGACGTCGACATTTCGGGGAATCACGCTTAGGTGATAACGAGCGGGTTTGGAGGTCTCGCTAGATAGTCGCTCTGCAAAGCCGCTGGGTAATTCCATCTGGTACGTGGCGTGCCACCTTTCGATTGTCTCTAGCATACAGCGAATTTCAAACGATTTGTCTTGGGCGCCACTAAGTCCTGCTAGCACTGCACGTGAATTAACTTTCAACTGAAGCAGCGCCGGACGATCGGGATCTTCTTCCACTGAAGTTATCACGCGCGCGAAGTCGTCTATCGAGAGAGGTGTCTCCTGCGCGTCAACTGAATGAGCTGGGTCTGCCTCGCACGTGAATAGGATGTGTGGCCGTCGAAGCAACGGCAAATCCGACATGAACTTGCCACAGAGGTTGAAGCAGTCAGCAAGTAGCTGAGCGAACAGGTTGACCAGCTCAGCGTCCTCAATGCGCAGATCTTTACCGATTCTCATCAAAACTTGAATGGTGCAGGAGCCGACTGACGTTGAATAAGCGACAGCGTTATGATGGCGCGATTCGAGCTCTATGACACCTTTGGTATGGGGGGACAGCCACCAGCCAGAAGAGCCGTCCGGGAACACCTTGGGAGCATGCGACCAGAAGTCTGCAAGTACTTGGAATCGCCAGGACGTACCCCAATGAGGGTCTAAAGCGATATAAGTTGGTGAAATGGCCCCTTCGACAAGCACTCCGTCCGTATCTTTAAATGATGCAAAGAGGTCTGCAGATCCGGAAGAAAGTGGGCTAAGGAAGCTTCTTTGTCCGTCGACGAATTCCCAATAACGCTCCAATTCGTTAAGGTCACTCATGCTATCAAAAATAGTGATTAAGTCTGCCAATGGCAGCAGGCGGGTTGGACGTTCGGGCGCTAAAATTGAGCTAAGAGCAGTACTTGCTTGAGTCGCCACGATAATTATGTGAATTTCTTCAGCACTTGGTCCGGTTCCGTCTTCTGACAGCATGAACCTACCCCGTTTTGTAAGACGGAAGTGGAGCGGAGCGCCGTTTCTTATCTTCTCGTAAACGCCTTTAGCCTCGATTGCCAGCCGCTCAGCTGATGCGTGGTCGCATGCGCAAATGAGGTAGATCCCGGAGTTGGCTGAGATAATGCAGCTGACAGGAAGGCCCTCACATGGGGTATCACCAAGGAACAGTGTTAAAGGGCCCCAAATTGTGCCTTGGAATCGTTCCGCCACGAAATGAGCTAGTTTTTGATGTGCTTGGGGAGATACATCTGCTGACTTCCCGCCGGCCCAATGGTCAATAATAAGTGCCGGAGCACTACGGATTGACATCGGCACCCAGATGCCATCACGTTCTACTGCTAAGAATGGGAGAGCTGCCCCATTCATGACCGCATCTGCGAAAGCATCTAATGTCGCAGGTGCTTTAAAGTCGCCAAAATGAACCTCTAACTGGTATTTAGTCTGAGCTCGCCAGTCAATAATGTTGGTGCCGACTTGTTTAAGTGCTGAATTGCAAGCTAACCAAAAGTCCTCCGGAGGTACCTCGGAATGACCTGGCTGTGCCTCGAAGGCCCTGTCGGTGTTCATCCATGGTATCGACTGAATAATTTGCGCTTGAAGAGCGATGGCCAGATTCATCTGAGTTTGTGCCTCTGGAACGGCAGCGTAAGTGATGCGAAATGCTTCTATGAAGTCTGGTGTTCGCTCAATGCAGCTGCCGTAAAAAACCGGAACGAAGTCTCGGTCAAGGCGGACCCTGGTTTGACCCCAGTCGGCCTCAGGCGCAAAATCTTCAAGCATCGGGAATTCTGGCAATGTTGTGTACAGCGCTTCTGTGAACCTCTTGAAGTCTGCGTAGCTGGCAATCGCGGCTCCTTCTTTGGTATCACACGGCATTTCTAAGAGCGCGCGCCAAGCAAAGACGTGTTTGACCGGGCTGCCGGCGTTGGGTGGCCACAGTTCAGAGACACTTAAAGCAATCGCTGCATCGAGACTATTATATCTACGGAGTAATGCCTGCGTCGCGCTGATATGCCTGCGAAATGTGTTTTCCTGATTACTTTCACTAGTCATTTGCTTTAGAAGTGCAGGCTTTACATGAAACGGATGATTGGGGCCTGTGTTCTCTCGAGCAGCCCTGCGTTCTCTTTTTTTTCGGGATTTCCTTCCCATGTCACTTTTCCGCAGCGTCAGTTGAAATCAAGGTAAGAAAGACGGGGTTTTAAAAGATTATTGGGTGAGGTCAAAACCCTATCTTATTATTTAAATGTGGGATATTTAAATTAGGATTCCTTCGCTTTGATAAGAAGAATATAGAGCTGATATTTATCCGTCTCTCGATTCGAATTTTACTGTTGGTTGGCGCTAGATTCCAGACTGATGCCTATTTCATCAGCCTGCTAAGCGGATATTGAGCGTCTATCTAGGATGTTTCAAGTCTTGTGATCAGTTCTTTCCGACGGCTTATCCTGTCAGTGCAATAAATCCAGAGTAAGGCTGTGACCGTTGGCAATCCATTCCAATGAAAGGAGCCCTTAGAGATACTTTCCGGTTACGCAATGCGGCTCTAAATCATGTTTCGTAGACTTCCAGCTTCGTTCGTTCAAGTCCAAAAATAAGTGTACGTTTTGGTAAAGGTTTTAGGTCCAGTGCGAAGAAATACCCTATAAATCAAAAATAACACACCCTTGCATCAAGAGTTCCCAAAAAGAAAAGGTCGTATATCTTCGAGGTTTGCTACCACTATAGGGTGGGCGCGACCTGAGCAGGCAGCCTGATCGTCGACTATTTCCGCATTTAATGACTGCAGGACGTAGTGACACATGGATTGTCGCGGTCGTATTAGGAGGACCCCGTTAGTCATCCCGTACTCGGCTTCCACCATCGTCCTCTCTTCCGTTGAAAGCTTCGGGTTGGCAATAAGTTTAATGGTTGCTCGGGTATTCCAGTAGAGGTCTTTATCCCCGCTGACGTAGGCGACTCCTCGTACCGTATCCAGAGCAATTATGCGGTTCAGGTTGAAGTCTCGGTAAGACTGAGTTCTTTCATCGAAGGCGCGCGCATGCCAGCGCAGGCCGGAAAAGGCGATCGCATGTGGGTGAGTCCGACGTTCAATGCCCGCCGGGTGATTCCATGAGCGGTAGGTGATGTCGATCGGGACCCGATTCAGGATCGCCGCCACAACGTCCTGAATAACGGGCTCGCGAACGGGAATGGGGCTCGCGGTGGCAAAGTCGAAAATACCTTCGTGACGCTTGTGCCGTGCGCACAAAGTCACATATTCGTCCAGGCTGCCGTCACTGAAGTGGCAGCGAAACGAGCCGCTGGCGCGGTACTGCCGTCGGGAGGCGTCATACTCGATTCCCCCGAAGCGGGCCCGGTAGTCGCGGAAGTCCCTGCCCGCATTGGTGCGATCCAGGCTGAAGAGTTCTCCCAAGGTAGTGGCATTGCACCCGCCTTCCCAGCGAATCAGGAGCTCCAGGGCCTGATGGCGCGTCTCGCGCCGGTAGTCGTGATGGCTCATTTCAGACGCTCTATCGCTACCAGCTCCAGAGTCTTGCCGGCCGCCAGCAGTCGTTCCTGGGTGAATCCCGCCTTTCGCTCGCCCAGGAAGTCCACCCGCTGAGCCAGAACGGAACCTGGTGTCACGGTGTTTTGGACCCGGGTCCACTGGTCTTGCTGACGGTCAAAGTCCGCTTCGCTGCCAGGGAAATCTACTAGCTCATCAATGTCAGGTAGGAGGATCTTCTCTGCTCCCAAATCCAGGGCTATCGCCAGACCGGCCGGATCGAAGTCAGGGTAGGCATAAAGACGGAGTCCGTGTTGCTGGGCCATGGTCTGGGCCCAGGTTTGGCCGCTGGCATGCTGCGTGTCGCCGCGGTACACCGCGAGCCACCGGTGTGGCTCCACCGCCAGCAGTTGATTCCGGAACCGGTGGAACGCTCGGCTGTTCTCGATCACCACCAATGCCCCTGCTTCAAGCGAGCGGATTGAATCGCTAGAGAGCGACAGGCAGGCATTCTCCACGGGCAATACCGGTAGCTCATTGCCGTTTACCCGCACGCCCGGGCTCAGGGCTTGTACCAGCACCCGTTTGTCATGGGTTGATCGGCTAGCATGCTTCTCGTGGAGGCTGTGAGCGGCTACCTCTTCCCGGTGTCCGGTGCCATAGTATTCCGGTGGTGTATCCCAAGGCACCCCTTCGCGTTCCAGCCAGATCTTCAGCTTGTCCCGCTCTGCCGGCGTGATCACATACTCCCGACCCACGACCCGACCGTATCCCTGATTCGCCAGCGCCTCATGGGAACGGTTAGCCCTGTGCTCACGTTTGGCCGACTGGGCCACGGTCAGAGCTGCCTGAATCACTCGTTTAGTCGGCATGGGGTGCTGTCCTTTCGTAGTGCACGGCCTGGGGCAGTTTTTCCTCAGGGACGGTGTCGGCGTAGATGATCAGGTCGTGGAAGCGTTCGGTACCGGACAGCGGGTGGTCGGCCCGGGTGACGATCTGGCGCTTTATCTTCTCGCCGAGCAATGCGCCCTCCGCAGTGGAGGCTCCATCTTCAATGTGGGTGTTAAGCGCGTAGAGGAACGTCGCCACTGCCCAGCCGGGCAAGGCAGGATCGTCTGGCGCGGATTCCCAATATTCTCGAGCGCTTACGGGCGTCCTGGATGCCAGGGCCTCGGCAATCAGGGCATCGAAGTGCCGCAGGCCTTCCGGTGGCGCCACCGCCTTGCAGGTGACATCCGCGCCCTGGAACGTGGAAGCCGGGCGGGCCTGCGCCTGTGATGGCATGTTGAGCTTGGCGGCCAGCTCGGCCACATCCTCGGCATAGAGGGTCGTGTTCGCATTGGGCCCGAGGTCCGGCGCCGCCGCGAGCTGTATTGGGGGGATCCGGTTTACGCCAGGGCACTTATCGGCCCTGGCGGCCGCTTTAGAGGGGAAGAACCCGGGATCCGCCTGGAATTTTGCCACCACCGCCCGAATTTTCAGGGCGCGTTCCTCTCGCTGCCGATCCTTATGCAGCCATGCCGTGATCTCGGAGTTGGCCACATTGATCCGTTCGATAACGGGGATGGTGAGAATCCGAAAATCCACCACCCGGCCCACAAACCAAGAATCACTGTCGAACGGCGCCTCGCGCAGCTGCTCCGTCACTAGGTGGTACTCCTCGGTGAGCTTGGAGAGTCTCTGGTGGTAGAACTCATTCATGCGACGGCGCCGGGCCGTCTCCGTTTGAGTGCCGATGTTGTCATGCACCTGGCGTTCCGCCTTGCGGGAGCCATCATCGAGCTGGTCATAAATACCGTCCAGACACTCCTGAAGGTCAGTCTCAGCCATCTCGATCTGGTCCAGGTCACTGCTCAGCCGGGCCTCCCGAAGCGATTCAAGCAGGGTAGCAGCCAACTCCACATGGCCGCGCAAATCGGTATTGATCAGGCCAATCCGGTGAGGGCGCAACGCGTTGTCGAAGGCTTTGCGCATGTCCGGGCTCAGGGTCACGGCATCGCGTTCACTGTTGAGTCGCAGAATCTGCCCCTTGATGAGCCGATCCGCCCGTCGGGCATCCCCGTCCGCCAGCGGCACTTCACGCTTCTCGTAGGCTTGGACGACCAGCTCTCGGGCCTTGTCCAGCTGGCGAAGCAGGGCGCCCAGAGGATGCTGATTGAGTGGTTTGTCCTTATCGGAGCTCACAAGAGGTCCTTCTGACTATCGGTACCCTGCCCAGGGAGCGGGAGCTCTTCGTTTTCCTGGATGAACACGATGATGTCCTGGATCAGTTCCACACGGCCGGTGAAGGAATACACTTCTCCGTCCTGGCGGGCCGGCACCAGTAGTCCTTCATCCTTCAGGGCCTTGATCAGGGCATCTACCTGCTGCCGGGTCCCTGATTGCGGCTTGGATGTCTTCAGCTTCCCCAACTGGTCGCGCAGGCTAGGGCTCACCTCGGCGGCAGCAACCACCTGGTTGGGGCGGATCACTTGCCCTGGGGCCAGCGCCGCGTCCGCGTCGGTTGCCTCCATCAGCAGATTGATGACATTCAGGTGCTCGCGCAGCGACACCATGATCTCCCGGAAAAGTCGGGTGGCATCGGCGCGGGCGGGCTCGTCGACACGGGTGTGTACCAGGTAATACCCAGCCCCACCGGACGTCTCAGCAAGTTCGTAGCCAAGGGCACGCACCCACTCATCGACCCGCCTGCGTACTTCGCTGTCTTGCAGGAGCCGGGCTTGCTCGGGGGTGGACCAAGGGCAGAGCACCTCCCCCTGCAGGAGCCGTTTCAAGGTATCGGTGTAGACCGGCGAGGGCATATCACTCATCAGGAGGGCTCCCTGTGTTCGGTGGGCGGGCCAGGGGGCATAGGCGCCACGCGCTGCCCGGGCCATTGCATCTGGATGAGACGACGCCGGCCGTTGTTGATCTCCAGCTCGTAGGCCTCATGGAAATACGCAAGATCGGCCGGGCGGAGGTCCGGCGTCGCCGTGAGCAGGGCGATATCGTGCTCCGCCAGCATCTTGAACAGCACCCGCCGGTTGGTGGCATCGATAGTCCCGAGCTCGTCCAGCGGCCAGAGCATCGTCACCGTGTGCTTGCCGCGGACCAGATCGACGAAGCCCTGGAACAGCAAGATCAGCACGATGGCCGACAAGCCGTTGGAGGAAATCTCCTCCAGCTGTCCGGCGTTCACCGCTGTCATGGGCCGGCCCTCAATCTCCAGGTGGAACTTGAAGCGGATGAGGGAGGAGAAGTCCTCCTGCTGGCCGCGCTTGTCCCGAATGGTTTGGCTGTAGGCCTCAATGGCCTGCACCAGCGCGCGGTCTGGTAACTGCTTTCGGCTGGATTTGGCCCAGGTGCGGTACAGCTCCGCCAGCCGCGTCAGGTCTTTCCAGAAATCGAGCTCGGACAGGTCGAGGGTGATCTTGGGCTCCACCCGATCGATGAGATCGAAGTGCAAGTCCTGCTCCAGGTGGGCCACCAGGTCCCGGTTGAACTTGCGCACCCCATTCTCAAATGCCTCAAGGCCCAAGCGATAGCTGTCCAGTGTGCTGAGGTAGTTGAACGCCACCAGCAGCTGGTCCTGGGCGAGCTTGTGGCTGCCGCCTTCGAAGTATTCCTCGACGGCTTTCGCCTTGCTGACCACCGCAATGTCAGTGCCGGCCCAGTCTGCTTGGCGCTGCAGCCAGTAGTCGTGGCTGGGGCTACCGGGATAACGCTGAAAGGCGTCCACGAAGGCATCCACTACGCGGCCAAGACGATCCAGGTCTTCCTGAGCTAGCCGGTGCTGCTCCAGGTATTCCCGGATCAAGGGCTCGGCGGGCAGGGTGCAGTAGTACTCCAGATCCTCCTCCGGGGCGGTTAGGCCCACATTGCCGGCGGCCTCCCGAAGGGCCGCGCTGGTCTGTAGTATCTGCTGTGCCGTCCGTTTGTTCTGGAGTTCGCCGCGCTGGGCCGCTAAAGCCTGCTCGGTCTGGCGCTTTTCGTTCGTCCAGGCGGCCCGCAGGGCCTCAATCTGATCATCAAACTCGTCACGCTGGGCCCGCAGTTCCTCGGCGCGTTGTGTCGCCACGGCACAGTCCGGCCAGTCGTTCTCCAGAAACGCCTGGTAGGTCTCCACCTGAACTCGGTAACTCTCGAGCTGCTTGCAACGGGCATTGAGCTCGTGGATCTCTTTTTTCAGCCTCGCGATGTCGTCAGGGTTAACCCCGCTTTCCGCAATGGCGGACTCCAACTGGGCTGTCAGTCGAGCCATGGTGGTCTCATGGTCGGTCTGGCGCTGACTCTTGGCCTCGGCGAGGGCCACCAGTGCTTGCTCATGCTCGTTGGCGGCTGCCGTCAGCGAGGCCTCATGCGCCGCAGAAAGCTTGTGGCGGGCCGCGGCCTGCTCTTCGAGCAACGTTGCATGTTCGTCCTCAAGCTCGCCGAGCCAGGCCTTGGCTGCCTCCAGATCCGTTTCAAGACGAGCCCGCGCCTGGCGCTCGGCGTCCCGGTGAGTGGCCTTCGCAGTATCAAGAGAGTCTGTTGCCTCCCGGCGCTTGCGCCGGGCAATGTCCGCGACGTTTTGTGCGGTACTGCTGGCCTTGTTTGCGGCCTCCCGGCGCGCAGCGGCCTGGTCCAGTTCCTTCTCCGTTTGGACGAGGCGGCGCTCGGCGGCCTCGTGCTGGTGATGAGCGTCGTCATAGGCAGCCTGCAGCGCCTCAGGCGTTTCCGGCGCCGGCAAGGACTCAACGTCCATTCGCACACCAGCAAAAACCAACGGTTCCGCCCCGGGCACCAGCGCCGGGGCCAGGCCGTTTTGCCGAAGCAGCGTCGGGTTGATCACCCGGCCCAGGGTGTCTTGCCAGCCGGGCAGTGACCCATCGAGGAATTGCATCAGGGACCCGGGTCCGCCGGCTAGAAACTGCTCAGCATGCGCGAGTTCCTCCTCAGCCTTGTCGGCCTCGTGCCGGTCCTTGTCATACTGGTTGTTGACCCGGTCAAAGTGCGCTTGGGCTTGGTTCTTTTCATCCAGGGCCGCCTGATAGGCATCAACCGTTTGCTGCGCCTCCTCATCCCTTGAACGATACAGCGCCTCGGCGGCTTCAAGCTGGCGGACTACCCCGGGGTCTACCCGGGGGTGCTTGAGCTCAGTCTGAAGCCGAATCTTGTCCTCCCGGGCCTGCTGGCGCCGGTCCTCAATATGTTGTCGGCCAGCCTGCTGGCGGTCGTCGAGTGCCTGGCGGGCTTTCCGGTAATCGCCGTCCAGCCGCTCTCGCTCAGAGGCCCGGCCCCGCTCGGCTTCAGCCACTGCCTTCTGATACTGGCTTTCAGCCTGCTGGTCGCGAGATTTCTCATCGGACATCGCTGCCTGAATGGGGCCTTCCACGTCGGCCAGATCTGCCTTCAACCTCTGGTGCTCGTCCCGGCGCGCATCCAACGTGGCCAGCTTGTCGGGTAGGGTGGCGATATCCCGTGCTTTCCCGGGCAGGTCATCTGCGTCGAACCTATGTTTTCTGGCCCTAAGTTGACTCTCAATGGCCTCTTGGTCGTTAAGCTGCGCAACCACGGCGCCACGCTGACTGCTGGCCTCGGACACCTGGGCATCCACCGCTTGTCCGCGGGCTTCCAGAGCCTTCTCTTGCTCTGAGAGCGCCACGGCAAGGCCATTGATCTCCCCGTGCAACCGATCATCGAGCGCCTTGGCGGCGAGGGCCGTGGCGCTGCGTTTACCCTGGTGCAGCTTGAGTTCGCCGAGTGCCCGGGTCAGCTCGGGAAGGCGAGGGTGGAGGTCGTTCAAGGCGGAAAACGCATCAAAGTGCTCTACCAGCTCGGAGAGCTGCCGGCGGTTGGGTTCAAAGCTCGTTAGGTTGTACTGGGCCTGAGAGCTTAGGTTATTGCGTGCATAATCCTGGATGATCTGGGCAAAGTGTTCGAAGGATACGTTGCGCTGGAACATGTGGGTGACCAAGGGGACAACGGCGCCCATGCGCGCATTGCGCGAGACCAGGCTGTAGCGCAGCTGGTCCCGGTGGGTCCCATCAAGGAGGATCGCCCGGTACTCGTCATTGCTTTTGCACACGTAATGGGCCAGGCCGCGTTCCTTCAGGCGCGGGAGAAGCTCGGAGGATGGCAGGAATTTCTGAGCCTGCACGTTCAGGAAGAGTGACTCATCGTAGCGGCCGTCCACCAGGACTTGCTGGTAGGTGTCGGGGCCGGAGCCGGCACGGAAGATGGCCATTTTCCGGTCGTCGTCGGCCCCCACGTATTCGAACACCAGGCAAGAAGCCTCACGCGGCATGTACCAGCTTGCGAAGCTCTTGCGGCCACTGGACGTCTTGGTGATGAGGTGCCGGGGGTGCTCCCCGTAGAAGATCGGCACTAGCCGCAGCAGCGAGGTCTTGCCGGCTCCGTTTCGCCCGTTGATGCTGGTGTGTCCAGAGACCGCCACCTCCGTGGCTCGGCCGGGCATGTAGCTGTCGATCAGGATGATGCGGGCTAGGCCCCTGTCCATGGCGGTCTCCTTGCATGATGTAAAACACATCAGGTTATTAAGGCTCAGCATATATAAAACACCACCTTGTTCAAGGGGTGGCCAAAAGGACAGTGGTGGGGCTTATTTGGGTTCGCGATTTTTCATGGCGTTTCATAAGATGCTGATAGCGTTGAATATTATGTTCTCATTGGGTGTGTTATAGTGTCGTATAATTGCATGCCGTTGCTGTATCGGCAGGAGTGGAACATGGCGCTTAACTCATTGAAATCGAAGGTAAAGTACAGGATCAGTCGGAATGCTGGCGTGGTCTTTGTGCCCGCTGATTTTAGTGATCTGTCTGATCGGGACCAGGTTGGTCGAGGTCTTTGTGCCCGCTGATTTTAGTGATCTGTCTGATCGGGACCAGGTTGGTCGAGCCCTGCGTGAGCTGGTGCAGGAGGAGGTGTTGATCAAGTTCGGGCAAGGTCTTTATGCCAAAGCCAAGCGTTCCTCGCTCAGTAACAGGCTTGTTCCGGTAAAGCCGCTGCCAGAGCTGGCCCGTGAGGCCCTGACCCAGAAGCTGGGTGTTGAAGTGGTCTCGTCTAAAGAGCAGGCGAGCTATAACAGCGGGCGGTCTACGCAGGTACCCTCCGGACGGCTGATCGCTGTGAAGGGGCGTGTTTCAAGGAAGATGGCTTACGATGGCAAATCAATCAAATATCAGCATGTCCCCTGATCCCGACGTTATTGAGGACATTGCGGCGGAGATGGGGATCAGTTCTGCCTTTGTCGAGAAAGACTGGTATGCAGTTCAAGCCTTGAAGGCTCTTGCCGAGCACGAGAGTGATGGGTTTGAGGCGATTTTTTCTGGAGGTACCAGTCTTTCCAAGGGGTATGGACTGATACAGCGCTTTTCCGAAGACTTGGATTTCCGGTGTTTGGCGTTGCAGTCGGGAAATGCGGGGCAAATGAGAAAGCTTCGCCGTGCGTACCGTGAAGGGATTCTGGGCGCGGTTGAGAGTGTTGACGTTTTGGTGCTGGATAGAGACCAAGTTACTGTTGCCAGTAACTACGTGAAATTCGAGCTTGGCTATCCGCAGAATCATGATACCAGTGCCTCGCTACGAGCAGGCTTGCAGATTGAATTCAGTTTTACCCAGCCTCGGCTGGAAGCGGAGGTCAGGCAGGTTCAGTCTTTCGTTTCGTACTACACAGAGACTGAGCCTGAAGTCGAAATCTTGTGCCTGCCGCCGATTGAGACAGCAGCCGACAAGTTAAGTGCGTTGACATGGCGTGTGCTGAAGCGTGATCGATCAGCTCACGGTGATGATCCTGCGATGATTCGCCATCTTCACGATATTGCTGCGCTGATCTCTGTGATTAGGGGAGATCAGGAGCTGTTTGTGGATGTCGCAGAATCCTCATTTGAAGGCGATCGGCAGACAGGAAAGCGCGATACTCAGGCCCCGTTTACAGAGTCGATTCAGGAGGCCATCGAGTGCCTGGATAACGATAAGGAGTATCGCGAAGAGTACAGACAGTTTGTGGATGCGATGTCGTACGCTGACGATGATGAAAGTATGGATTTCGATTCGGCTGTAGAGATACTGGAGGAAGTCGCCGCCCTGTTCGAATAGAGATTGAAGCGGCCTTCAGTGGCTGCGATATTAACGCCTTACTGTGATTCCAGGGAGACCATCGTGTGAGCTGGTATCAAGGTGTCGTCTAATTTTTCTTTAGGAAAAGGTGTCCACTAAAGCGGGGGAACTACAGCGTCCGACACAGCAGCTGGTTAGCTGCTGGCGTCGAAGAGCTCAGCACCAAGGTCATACGGCTCGGTTTCCCCATCGTCGGTCCAGGCTCCGGTTGCTGAGATTTCGCCATCTTCCGCGTCCAATGTAAGTACTATTCTGGCTCTATGCACATTAGATTCTTTGTCGTAACGATAAGACGCTTCGCCCTCGAACGCGTCACCATTTCGTGCCAGTTGGCAACTACCCGAGTACTTGGAGCCTTCATCAACTCCCGAGAAATCGAAGACAACCTCGTCTTCCCGCCAAATGAACTGAGTCACATCAACCTTAAACTGAGGCTCACCCTCGTAATCCAGGTATATCGTTCCCCTGATCATATTCAAATTCCTTCTCTGGGTAGCTAACAGGTATTAGGACGCCGGCTCGAATAGTCAATGAAAGCGCCGGTCCAATATAAAATGTATTGCAATTATAAATATCCGATAAGACCAGAAAACCCAACGGCTTACAAACCTGTTTGCCATTTCAGCTCCTGTTCGTTTGACTTCTTCTTTTGCTGATCGCAATGATACTGTCTATATGGGCAGTGCTCACGATGGGCTGGAATATCAGAGACAGCCGAACGCTTACAATAGCCCTTCTATGTGTTCCCCTAGCAGCTTCCATGCCTCAGTTTTCTCTTTGGCGTAGTCATGGCGCAGGTAGTGCCGCCGGACCTTCGAGCCGCCCAGAAGATGGTTTTGACAGCGATCAATGATGTCGAGCGGTACGCCGATCGATTGCATCATTGTCGCTCCCGTGCGGCGCATGTCGTGCGGCGTCCATGCGCCATTTTGGCCATTTGCCAAGACCAGGCTGTCATCATGATGCCGGCCGGCCAGAGGTTTGCTGCGATTCTTGAAGCGGCACTGCCGGTCCCCGATCAGCTTGCTGACAGTCTTGGTGTTGACGTGGCTGTCTCTGGCTCTGTTGGGGAATAGGAAGGCAGTGTGGCCGGTTTCCTGGTGTAGCCGTTTGAACTGTAACAGTGCAAAAGGCGACAGAAAGACATGATGATCCTGCCGCTTCCCGCGATGCCCTTTGGTGTTCTTCGCGGGAATGAACCAGAGACCGGTGTCAAAGTCGACATGCTTCCACTCCGCTTGAAGCAGCTCGCCCTTTGGTGTTCTTCGCGGGAATGAACCAGAGACCGGTGTCAAAGTCGACATGCTTCCACTCCGCTTGAAGCAGCTCGCCGATGCGGCATAGGGTCGCCAGGCAGACCCAGATGGCGCATTGCACGCGCTGGTTTACCGGTCGGATGCCGCTGTATTTCTGGCCCGCCGGCAGGGCAGCGTAATCCGCTTCCAGCTTCTCGAAGATGTCATGCAGCTCTCGGATCTCTTCGGCGGAGAGCACCCGCTCCCGTTCTTCCTGATAGTCGCTATCCAGCAGGGTGGTGACATCCACCAGATCGGCGGGGTTCCCGTCAGCCATCAAGCTGCGCCAGGGTTGCCGCTTCTCCGCCCAGCGCAGCATTTGCCCCAAGTCGTTGTTCAGAATGACGACGGAGCGGTTCAGGCCGCGAGCCTTTACCGTTCTGAGCACGGAGAGAAGGTCCTTATCGGTCAACGTGCGCAACGGCTTCTTGCCAATCAGGGGAAGTACGTCCTTGCCGAAACTTCTGCGGAGTTCGGCGTTGCCATCTTGCCGCGATACGCCATCGTCGAGCCAGGCTTCGAACAGGTCTCTCATCGTCCTGTTCTCAGACGCTTCGCGCTCGGCTTCGGCGATGGTTGAGGCAATGGCGGCTTGGGCTTCAATCCTGGCGGCCTTCTGCGCGGCGGTGGGGTCGATACCCTTGGCAACTGAGGCTTTGGCTTCGTCACGCTTGGCCCGAATCTGGGCCAGGGTTTTCTTGGGCCAACTGCCGAGGCGGTAATCACGCTTGACCCCATCCAGTTTGAATTCATAGCGAAACAGTACCGTGACGCCACGAACGCCGGCGCGGACCTTGGCGACCAGGCCGTTATCCTCGCGTAGTGTCCTGCCGTCATCCGTTGCGGCCGTGACGCCACGAACGCCGGCGCGGACCTTGGCGACCAGGCCGTTATCCTCGCGTAGTGTCCTGCCGTCATCCGTTGCGGTGAGGGCTTCCAGTTGCTTAACCGTCAGCTTGGTCATGTCCTACTCCCTGCAGAATCTACGCTTTGATAATTTTGCCCCACTTTTGCCCCACCGGATCGGCTGGCTGTCGGCGGATGTCAGCGGATTGGTGTAAACAGAAAAGCAGCCTGAAAGCCGCGTATTTGTTATGATAGAGGCCTCTCAGGAGGTTCGCCAGGGTCCGTGGCTATTCGTGTGGAAATTGCATGGGGTGCAAGGGGTCGAAGGTTCGAATCCTTCCGTCCCGACCAAATACAACGAAGAGGGTCAGTCGCCTGCGGGCGGCTGGCCCTTTTTCGTTTCTGGGCCTCTGTTCCATTGCTTACCTTTTCCCTCCACTGCGACTAAAGTGAATCTTCCTAATAAAATAAAAACGATCAGGGGCTACTTATGCAGGGGACGATCCGGATACTCATCGTATTGATGTCGCTGTGGTCGGCGGCGGCGCTGGCGGCTCAGCCGGCGGAGGCACCGCAATCTTCCGTTGATCTCATCGAGAGTCTGTTCAACGAAAACCAGAATGCCGGCGACACACTGCCGGATATTCTTCGCGACAAAGAGCTTGTCCCTCAGAGTTGCTGCAAGGTGTGCCGGAAAGGCAAGGCCTGCGGTAACTCCTGCATCAGCCGCAGCTACACCTGCACCAAGCCACCGGGCTGTGCCTGCGACGGCTGATTGCCGGAAAACCTCGTCCGTTTCGCCGAGTCGGGGCGGCGCCGACCCGAGTAGAGTAGGGCTGGAATGCCGGGCCTGACCGTTTCCGTCAGGCCGACGGTGTTTGAGGCCAGTGCCTCTGAAATCCGCTGGCTCTATGCTGGCCAGCCAACGTGCCACCGGGGTGAACCATGGACCTGAAAGTACCCGAGCAGGAGCGGCACTTCCGCGAGGAAGTGCGCGCGTTCCTGGATGAGTCGCTGACCGCGGAGATTCTGGAGGCGGGGCGCAAGACCACTTCGGTGTTCGCGCCGGTGAAGGAGGTGATGGCGTGGCAGCGCCTTCTCTACAAGAAAGGCTGGGCGGCGCCGCACTGGCCGAAGGAGTACGGCGGCACCGGCTGGAGTGTCGGTCAGCGGGCGGTGTTCGCCGAGGAGCTGGTGCGCGCGGAGGCGCCGCCGTTGATTCCCATGGGGCTGCAGATGTGCGGGCCCTGCCTGATCGGGTTCGGCACCGAGGAGCAGAAGGCGCATTACCTGCCGCGCATCCTTTCCGGCGAGGATATCTGGTGCCAGGGCTATTCCGAGCCCGGCGCCGGTTCCGATCTGGCGTCGCTGAAGACCTTCGCGGAGAGCGA
>MRWG01000791.1_pt1 | contig 26240 bp, 20 predicted proteins | sample 1013341 | NCBI WGS metagenome assembly MRWG01 (sample SAMN06117577, study PRJNA244670) | biofilm metagenome | biome: Water; feature: Cathode Biofilm; material: Biofilm; isolation source: microbial consortium enriched at the cathode of a solar microbial fuel cell | place: USA: District of Columbia ... | reverse complement strand
CCCCAGGCAGGAGACGGGAGGTGTACCGAAAAAGAAAATTGGCTGTTCCAAAGGCAACACACCCCTCTATCCCCTCTTATTAGAGGGGAGGTGAATTTTCCCTCCTAAAAATGAAACAGGAGGTGCATTTAGCAATTAGTTCCATACTCAAATGAACTATATCGCTACTTTAAAGGAGTTTCTGGAGGTATAAATCCGTTTTCTTCAAAATCCAGAATATAACCTTCAATAACCCTGACTACATTTTCGAAGTCTCTTAAAATCTGGTAATCGGAAAATCGAAGTACATGAATTCCTAATTGATTTAAACGTTTGGTTTTCCTCGTATCTTTTTTCCATATTTCTATTAGTTCATGAGAATATCCATCACATTCAATTGCGAGCTGCAGTTTATTACAAAAAAAGTCGACAATGTACTCATCAATTGGCTTTTGTCTGTGAAAATCATAGCCATACATTTGTCCTCTTTTTAAACAATTCCATAATCGAATCTCGGATTTTGTGGAATTATTTCTTAATTGTTTCGCCAGCTCTTTTAGTTTTGGGTTGTAATAGATTTTCAAACTTTACGTATATAGTTATTATTACACATTAATCATAGGAAGAACACTGGCATATTGTCCTTTTCAAATTGCATGAACTTAGTTCAAGTGACTGAATAAATGAAGCAGAATTATAATCGGGAATTTGGAAAACACACCCCTCAACCCTCCGCTTATTAGAGGGGAGGTGAATTTTCCCTCCTAAAAAGGAGGGTGGCGACTGCCCCCAGGCAGGAGACGGGAGGTGTACCGAAAAAGAAAATTGGCTGTTCTAAAAGCAACACACCCCTCAATCCCCCCTTATTAGAGGGGAGGTGAATTTTCCCTCCGAAAAAGGAGGGTGGCGACTGCCCCCTGGCAGGAGACGGGAGGTGTACCGAAAAAGAAAATTGGCTATGCCAAGGGCAACACACCCCTCAATCCTCCGCTTATTAGTGGGGAGGTGAATTTTCCCTCCTAAAAAGGAGGGTGGAGACTGCCCCCAGGCAGGAGACGGGAGGTGTACCGAAAAGGAAAATTGGCTGTTCCAAAGGCAATACACCCCCTCAATCCCCCCTTATTAGAGGGGAGGTTCATCATGCTCAGGAGACTTCGTAGTAAAAAGTATTTCGAAGAAGCTCCAGGCTTTTGGGCACCGCCTTATCCGGGGCTTCATTCCCTTCAAACTCCAGGGAGATATAACCTTTGTAGTTATGCCTTCGCATCATCTCCCCTATCGCGGGATAGTCGATATCCAGGGTATACCATTTCCCTCCCCCGTAATAGGTCTTTGCTTGCACCAGCACCGTTTGCGGCGCCAGCAATTCCAATTGCCGCTCCCGGTCTTCCAGGAAGTTCCCCGTATCCAGGGTAACCTGCAGCCAGGGACTGTTGATGGCATCTACAATGCGTTTAACACCTGTGGCAGTCCTACCCAGACCCCAATGGTTTTCCAGCCCCAACACTACCCCGCATTCCCGGGCGAGTGGCATACATGTTTCAATAGCATCAATCACCCATTTAAACCCGTCTTCGTCTGTATATCCTTCCAGGGCGGGCTCTATACCCTTGCTGGCCATCAAGGCATCAAATGATTCTGAGGTGCCCCACCTCCCCGTATTGAGCCGCATGGTCGGGATTCCCAACGCATAGGCCAGTTCAATCTGGTGTTTGGTTTTAGCAATGTTCTCCTCACGGTATTCCCTGGAAGGGTTCAAAAATCCCTGGTGGGTGGAAAACCCCATAAGGTCCAGACCCGCATGGTAGGCCTGCTTTTTCAGTTTTTGCAGGTAGCTATTCTCCTCCGAACCCATTTGTACCAGTAACAATTCTATTCCGTCAAAGCCTAAGGCAGCCGCTTTTTCTATGCAATTTTCTATGGGCGTCTCTTCCTTCGGGCCATTAAATTGCCAGAAAGAATAGGTAGATACCCCTATTGGGTTATGCCGGATGCTTTTGGGTTTCCCCTCCATTTTGGGGGCAGCCTCCTTCTCAGCACAACCCCAAAAGGCGGTGCCGGCTCCCAATAATGCGGCTTTTTCAACAAAGTTCCTACGGCTTATCATGGTCTTCAGAATTAGTGGTTCATTCAAATATACAGTATATTACGGGTACTATTTGGTACCTTATGGCCCCTATGAACAACACCCCAGAATATCGGATCCCGGCGGGCGCACAAATAGGTCATGTACACCTTAAAGTATCAGACCTGGAACGCAGCCTTGAATTCTATTGCGGATTATTGGGCTTTGAACTCACCACCCGATATGGGAGTGAAGCTGCTTTTATCGCTGCCGGAGGCTACCATCACCACATCGGGCTTAATTCCTGGTACAGCAAAGGGTCCGGGCCCGGACCCAAAAACGTCCCGGGATTGTTTCATACGGCCATATGCTACCCCAGCCGCAGGGAGCTTGCTCTGATATTCAAGCGGATTACCGAGGCCCGGTACCCGCTCACAGGCGCTGCAGACCATGGGGTTTCTGAGGCATTGTACCTGGATGACCCCGACGGGAACGGGGTTGAGTTATATTGGGATCGCCCGCAGGGGGAATGGCCCAGGAATGCCGATGGCTCCCTGCATATGTACACCCGCACGCTGGACCGTGAAAGCCTGATAAATTTGGCCGACCAATAAATGAAATTTGTATCTTACTCCATGCTTTGCCACATGGGTCCCTTTTAGGTGCAATCCCCGGGGAAGCAGAAAAATCAACTACGATCCTATTTTGCCAATTGTATGCCATGTCGCCTGCTTATCCCGTTTTTTATTACATGTCTAATAGTCCTGATTTCCTGTAACACGGAAAAGGAAGAACTACCCGACAAGGGGGAACAGGCTATCCAGATTTCGGTACCCCAGGGTTTTGAACTGGAGGAGCTATATCATCCATCAGCCCACGGACAGGGTTCCTGGGTGGCCCTGGCCCAGGGCCCGGATGACACTTTTTTTGCCAGTGACCAGAACGGGAGCCTTTATTCGTTTAAGCGACCAGCAATTGGAGAAGTGTTAGACAGTACCCAGGTGCGCCCACTTGCCTTGCCCATTGGATCGGCACACGGATTAATTTGGGCCTTTAACAGCCTGTATGTTGCCGTAAACAAATCGTGGGAGGCAGACGGAGTAACCCATGGTAGTGGCATCTACAGGGTTACGGATTCCGATGCGGACGGCACCCTGGAGACCATCACCTCCTTAATTCGGCTGGAGGGAGCCGGTGAACATGGCCCGCACAGTTTTGTCATGGGGCCAAACGGCAAAAACCTCTATTTTGTGGCAGGCAACCATACCCTGATCCCCGAATCCCTGAAAAACAACAGCAGGCTCCCGTCTAATTGGGGTGAAGACCACCTGTTCCCCGCTTATAAGGATGCCCGCGGCCATGCGGCCGATATAAAAGCCCCCGGCGGATGGATTGCGCGTTTCAATGAAGATGGCAGCGAATGGGAACTCATCTCTGCCGGTTACAGGAATCCCTTTGACCTGGCATTTACCCCTTCCGGCGAATTGTTTGCCTATGATTCGGACATGGAATGGGATATAGGAATGCCCTGGTACCGGCCCACCAGGATCTGCCATGTGACCAGCGGCAGTGAATTTGGTTGGCGTACCGGTTCCGGGAAATGGCCGGAATACTACCCGGACAACCTGCCCGGTGTCATTTCGATGGCCCAGGGATCGCCCACCGGGGTTATTTCCGGGGCTGCGCTGGATTTTCCCGATAAGTTCAAAACCGGGCTATTTGTTGCCGACTGGAGTTTCGGCACCTTATATTATATTGACCTGATCCCATCGGGAAGCAGCTATTCCGCGACAAAACAAGAATTTCTTTCAGGTACCCCCCTGCCCCTTACCGATTTGATCGCCGGTTCAGACGGGCAACTGTATTTTGCCACCGGGGGTCGCGACCTAGATTCCCACCTGTATCGGTTGCGATACACGGGGACAGTGAAAAACCCGGATCAATTGGCGATGGATGATAGCCTGGCACCGCTCCGCCAACTGCGAAGGCGACTGGAAGGGTACCACGGGGCGGGCCATGAACAAGCCATCCCCTACATCTGGGAACAACTGGGCCACCAGGACCGGCACATCCGGTACGCCGCAAGAATTGCGCTTGAGCACCAGCCGGTAGCTTCTTGGGCCCCTTTGTTCCAAAATGAAAAGGAGACGGAAAAAACAATCAACGCAGGCCTGGCTCTGGTACGCCAGGGCGAGGGTAACCTGCTACCACTTGTCATGGCAAAACTCACCGCCCTGGAGTTCGGGAACTTAAGCAGGGAACAGCAGTTGGGCCTACTCCGGACCTATGCGCTGGCTTTTATACGGATGGGGCCACCCGATCAGGAGTACCGTAAAGCGGTCATTGAATCGCTACAACGTTATTACCCCCATGCCAGCCCCCACATCAACCGGGAAATTTCCCAACTGTTATTGTACCTCAATGCCGATGGCATTGTGGCGGAACTGGTGGGAATACTTGAAAAGCAGATGGAAAAGAAAATCGTACCGGAGGATTTGATGCTGGATGAAGAAGTTACCTACCGAAGTGAGCAATACGGGCCGGCTATTCGGGAAGTATTGGAAAACACACCGGCCACGGAGGCCATATGGTACGGCATGTTACTCAGCCATGCAGGCCAGGGATGGACCGATGCCCTGAGGGAGCGTTACTTCTCGTGGTTTTACGAGGTGCTGTCAGCCAGCGGGGGTATGAGTTTTAAGGCCTATATGGAAAATGTACGGGTAAAAGCCATGCATCATGTGCCGGAGCACCAGAAAGCCCATATGCAGGAACTATCAGGCGTATATTCACCCACAGAGATCATCGCAGACCTGCCCCAACCCAAAGGGCCCGGTGCCGAATACAGCGCAACAGACCTCCAGGATATCCTTTGGGGCGAGCGGATGAATCCGTATACAGGGACCCCGGCCGACGGAAAACGGGCCTACGATGCCGCGCTCTGCGTCATGTGCCACAGAATGAACGGGGAAGGCGGGGTTACCGGGCCCGACCTGAGCCAGGTGCATACCAAATTTGGATCCTATGATTTGCTGTTTGCCATATTTAGCCCCAATGATGCCATTTCCGACCAATATGCGTTTACCCTTTTCTACCTGGACAACGGGCAAAGGCTTGCGGGAAGGATCTTATCGGAAGAAGGGGACAGCATTGAGGTTGCCCCTAACCCGCTAAATACGTCCTACACCGTAAAAGTGTCCAAAGCCCAGGTGGTAGACAGGGAACAATCGCCCATTTCCCCTATGCCATCGGCGCTGCTAAACCGCCTAAACCCTCAGGAAATAGCCGACCTGTTTGCCTATTTGCTATCGGGCGCAGACCCCGCCCATGAACTCTATAGCCAACAGGATCCCTCCGAGTGAAGACCGTTTCGCCGTTTCGGGCAGCCAGTAATTTAGTGGCATTTGGGGGTTCTCTGGCAGGTAAGGACACATTTGCGTATCTTTGTATATTCAAATTAGCGCCATAAAATATGGGTAAAACATTGATTGCTCCTTCCCTGCTGGCTGCCGATTTTGGCAACCTGCAGCGCGATGTGGAACTGGTGAACCAAAGTGAGGCCGACTGGCACCATCTGGATATTATGGATGGGCACTTTGTACCCAACATATCGTATGGTATGCCGGTTATGAAGGCTATCGCCAAACATGCGACCAAACCCCTGGATGTACATTTAATGATCTCCGATCCGGACCGGTACATTAGTACCTTTGCCGTATTGGGCGCCGATACGCTCACAGTACATTATGAAGCCTGTACCCACCTGCACAGGACCATACAGGCCATCAAAAAGGAAGGCATGAACGCAGGGGTGGCCCTGAACCCGCATACCCCGGTAAAAGTATTGAAGGACATCCTGCACGACCTGGATTTAGTCCTCGTGATGAGCGTCAACCCCGGCTATGGGGGGCAATCTTTCATTGAAAATACCTATACCAAGCTCAGGGCGCTGAAGAAAATGATGGAAAAGCAAGGGGTAAATCCACTTGTGGAGGTCGATGGAGGGGTTAGCAGCGAGAATGCCAGAGCACTGGTGGAAGCAGGAGCAAATGTGCTGGTAGCCGGAAGTTTTGTGTTTAACAGTAAGGATCCGGGCGGCACCATAGCGGACCTAAAAGAGATAGCCGGATAATGTCGGATATGGATGTATTAATTGTCGGAGGAGGTCCCATAGGGATTGCCTGCGGGCTGGAAGCAAAAAAAAAGGGACTCAGTTACCTGATTGTGGAAAAGGGGCCTATCGTGAATTCACTGTTCAACTACCCGGTGAACATGCAGTTCTTTTCGTCTTCCGAACGGTTGGAAATTGCCGATATCCCTTTTATCAGCAAGGAGGCCAAACCCAAAAGGAATGAGGCCCTGGAATATTACCGCAGGATTGTAACCTCCAACAAACTCAAGATCCACCTTTTTGAGAAAATCACTGGTATCCGAAAGGAGGGCGACCTTTTCCTGGTTACCTCGGACAAAGCCAATTATACCGCATCAAACGTGATCGTCGCCACTGGCTTCTATGACCTGCCCAACCGTATGGATGTCCCAGGGGAGGACCTTCCCAAGGTATCCCATTATTATAAAGACCCACATTTCTACGCCAGTCAGAAGCTGGCCGTGATAGGGGCGAGCAATTCGGCCGTAGACGCCGCACTGGAATGCTGGCGCAAGGGGGCCGAAGTCACTTTGGTCATCCGGGGCCCGCAAGTGGGAGAACGGGTCAAATACTGGGTACGGCCCGATATTCTGAACAGGATCGAAGAAGGCAGCATCAAGGCATATTTCAACAGTACGGTCAAAGAAATCCGGGAAAACCAACTCATTTTGGACAGCCCGGAAGGGGACGTAAGCCTCGATAATGATTTTGTCCTGGCGCTCACCGGGTATATGCCCAACTTTGAGTTCCTGCAAAAAATTGGCATTCATTTGTCCGATGACCCAAAGAAACTCCCTGAATACAACCCGGATACCATGGAAACCAATGTGGAGGGGCTGTACCTGGCAGGGGTCATCTGCGGGGGTATGGAAACCCATAAATGGTTTATTGAAAATTCCCGGGTACACGCCACCTTAATCGTGGAGAACATCCTGGAGACAAAAAAGGCCGGGATTTCTTCCTGAACTTACTGTAATTCCAGGGCTTTTTTAAGGTCGAGTTCGGCTACCGAGTTGATGACCATATCCGGTTTAAAGGCATAATCATCCAGTACATTTTTCCGGGACACCCCGGAGAGGGTCAGGATGGTGGTATAACCCAATTGAATCCCACCCAGGATATCAGTGTCCATAGTATCGCCTATAATGATGGTTTCCCGCGCCTCCAGGCCAAGGGTTTTCCGTGCGGATCGCATCATCACCGGGCTGGGTTTGCCCACCGAAAAGGCTTTTTTGCCGGTAGCCTCCTCGATCATGGCCACCACGGCCTTGATCCCCAGGTTGGACCAGCCTTTTTTCTTTGGGGAAGGGTCCAGGTTGGTGGCGATGAACTTGGAGCCCGATAAGATCATATCCACGGCATTGATCACCATTTCCAGGGTAAAGTTGCGCCCTTCGCCCACCACCACAAAATCCGGGTTTTGGTTCACCAGGGTATAGCCATGCTGGTGGAGGCTGGTGATCAGCCCCCCTTCGCCCAACACATAGGCCGTGCCCTTGGGGTTCATGAAAGAAAGGAACCAGGCGGTCGCCATGGCGCTGGTATAGACGTTTTCCTCTTTGATTTTGATCCCCATTTTAGCCACTTTGTTGACTGTGTCCAGCGGGCTGCGTTGGGAATTATTGGTCATAAACAGGAAGGGGATGTTTTCTTTTTGGAGGGTAGCGATAAACTTGTCGGCCCCCTCTATCATGGTATCCCCACTGTAGATGACCCCATCCATGTCTATTAAAAATCCTCTTTTCATAAGGTTCCGTTGTGGACTTTAAATAACGAAGATTATTTCAGCCTACAAAAAAAATTATACGCTCCCGGAAGGAGCATCATTTTCGCATTAAAAATTCCGTTCCGGGTATAGCCGCCCCCTCCACGAGATCCTCGCCTGGCGTGTATACCCCTGCTGAAAGTACTTTTACGTACCGAAATGCATGGCAGAGGGTCTACCCCCTGGGTAGGCTGAAATAACCTGATTTTCGTATGGTTAGTCTTTTGACTGGTCCGCCAGCCATTCCATGATGGTGGCCGTTCTGCCGTTTACGATAACGGGCTTATCGTCAAAATCAAAATTGGCATGGTTTGCATGGGAATAAATCCACGACCAGTGGCCGTTATATCGGAAATCATCGCCTCCAAAGAAACCGGTGATGTCCGTCACATGGTCATAGTAGGAAAGGTGGACGTTTTTGGCACCGGCCCCAATAAGCCTTTTGTAGGTGGGCAGCACGGTTTGCCCGGGTACCGTGGTCTGGTCATCTGCGGCATGGACAAACCACATAGGAACATTTTTGATGGTATTGATTTGTTCATCGCTAAGGTGTTCGGCATGGTACGCCAATGCACTTATGTAGCCGGCCGCAAAATACCCGGGCTGTTCCAGGATGAGTTTCAGGCTCATATAGCCACCGTTGGAACAACCGCCCACGTAAATACGGTTGGCATCAATACCCGGGTTTTCCGATACATATTTTTTAATAAGGGCCATAAGCGCCTCGTTGTAAATATCGTTCTCACCCCCGCGGGTGTATTCCCCGCTGGGACTTTGCATCCAGAATGTCGGGCTTTGGGGTACCAGTACATAGGCCCCCCCGAAAAAGTGTTGAATCTCGTCTGAGGCATAATTCCAGGCCTTATTGGCTATCAGGGGGATGCTTGGGTCGGTCCCCCCTTCGCCCCCGCCGTGCAACCAGATGATCAAGGGCGATTTTTGAGCCGTTGCCTCAGGTTTGAAAGAAGCATAGGTCAGGTTAATATCATCACTATGTTGGTACTTCCCGTTCAAATCAAATTTGTCTATCCCGGGCATGATCCGTGAAGCCTCGGTATCCCAAACCTTGTTGTTCGTGTTATTGGTAATGGTTACCTTGTAATCAATCCATTGATTGCTTCCGCGGTTGTTCCTGCGGATGTATTTTATAGGGGAGCCCAGAACATGATTGGGCCCTACAAAGAGCACCAGGGTCACATGTTCTCCCGTAGCGGCCAGCTTGCCCCTGTCATCTGAAACATAGGAATAAACGACCTGCCTGCTACCGCCGGCCTCTTCGGGCGACATTTCCACCCCTTCGGCACTTCGTTCCACGGTTACTGTATAGTTGGCCGAATGGGTTTCCGCAAGGGTTTCTCCCATTGGCACAACCACCCGGCTCACCGCCGGTCCCCAATCATATCCTTCAATAATTACTGTATATCCACCGGCATGGGTGGTTTCCTGTGCAAATAGGCCCAACAAGCCTGTAGCAACCAACAAAAGGGCAAGGGTACGTGATTTAAGATTCATTTTTTTTTGACTAGTTGTTATTTAGTACCCGGTGGCTACCGGGTGTGATTGCGATTCATATGATTTGCGATTTCGCCTATTTCAGGTGTTCCTTAAAGAAATCAACCGTACGTTGCCAGGCCAGTTCAGCGGCTTCCCGATCATAACGGGGGGTGGTGTCGTTGTGAAAACCATGGTTGACATTGGGATACATATAGGCGGTATATTCTTTATGGTGTTCCTTTAGCGCCGCTTCATAGGCCGGCCAGCCCGCGTTGACCCGCTCATCCAGGCCTGCATACTGAAGCAAGAGGGGCGCGTTGATATCTTCAACATCCTCGGTGGGCTGCCCCCCGTAGAAAGGCACTGCCGCCGCCAGGTCCGGTATTTTCACGGCCATCATATTGGAAATCCACCCCCCAAAACAGAAGCCTACCACGCCTACCTTGCCCGTACACTGCGGATGTGATTTAAGGTGGTTGTAAGCGGCAATAAAGTCTTCCAGCATTTCGTCCCGGTCCCGCTGTCGTTGAAGTTCTCTCCCTTCATCATCGTTTCCCGGGTAGCCACCCAGCGGGGTCAGTGCATCTGGGGCCAGGGAGATGAAACCGGCCAGGGCAGCCCTTCGGCCCACATCTTCTATATGGGGGTTCAGGCCCCGGTTTTCGTGGACCACCACGATGCCAGGCAATTGGCCGGTGGCCTCTGCAGGCCTGGATAGTAATCCTTTGATGCTGCCGCCACCCTTGGGGGATTCATAGGTAACGTAGCCAGATTCCAATCGCGGGTCATCCTGATTGATCTGGATTTTTTTCACGTAATCCGGTGACATAAAACTGAGCAACGAACCTACGGTAATCCCGCCAACCGCGTAGGTAGAGAGTTTGTCCATAAATAGCCTCCTGCTTACCCTATCGTGGGCATAGTCATCATAAAGGTTAAATACTTCCTGGCTGATGTCTTCCTTCCTGATTTTTTTCATAGTTATTTTTTTAAATCTAGGTAACCTTCCCATTTGGGCTCTTCTATCGGTATTACTTTTTATAGCTGATGGCCAGGCCCCCGCCCCGGTTTTCCACGGTGGTCGTAAAAGTATCCATGTCCTGCACATACTTCAGGTATGCGCGGGTACCGGACATCCCCCTGGACGGGCGGACATTATGTGCGGTAAAGCATCCGCCTTTCACCAGTTTTGGGGATACATCCGTAAAATAATTAATGTACCAGTCCTTATCGGCATCGCTGAAGACAAAATCAAAAGGGCCTTTTAATTCCTTCACCAGGTCGTGCGCATTGGCCAGGCGGGCATCCACATAATCAGACAATCCGGCTTCCTCTAAATTAGCCAGGGCTTCCTTCTGCCGTCTTTCGTCAATTTCAATAGTAATAAGTTTCCCCCCTGTTTTGCTCATGGCCCAGGCAATCCAAATCGTGGAATGCCCGGTAGAGGTACCTATTTCCAGACCCCTGGTAAAGCCATTTTTCAGAATGATGTCATAGAGCAACTGCCCGTCTGAAGCCGGGACATTCATATCGCGCCACTGCCCTTTCTTTTGGTCCAGGACAGCCTTCACTTTCTGGTCGAGCACAGATGCACTGCGCACCTCCTGCCCCGGGGAGGAAGCCGTAACCATAATAAGAATGAGCAGTACACTAACAAATCGGCCGTTAGCTGCCAGTAAACGCTTGTTTGCCATTGCCTTGAATATTATGACCTTAATTTACGGAAAGTTGGGGTTTGTGAAAAATAGTTATTATGATTATTCTTCTTTGGTGGAAGAATTGCCTTGCCTATCCTCATTAAAACAGGGGCCTATCCGAAAAATAGGTTCGTCATTGGTTTGAAGGGGATAATTACCGTCATACATAACCCGTATGGATATTCATTTCATTCCATTGTCAAAAACCTGAAGCTATATCCTTATCTTGAAGGCTCCAATGATTCACCCAGAATTCATATGAAATTAGACAACCTGATAGAACGCTTTAAAGCCCAGCAAAAAAACCAATACCAGGTGGCCGCCACCGGCTGGAAGCAGCGGGTAAAAAAACTGCACGCCCTCCAACAAGCCATTGAAAAGACCTACAGGAAACCATTGCAGGATGCCTTGTTGGCCGATTTTGGAAAACCAACTATTGAGACCGACCTCACAGAGATCTACCAGGTGGTCAAGGAAATAAAACACGCGAAGAAGCAGTTGCGACATTGGATGGCGGCCCGCAAGGTGCCTACGCCCAGTGCCTTGCTGGGAACCACATCCTGGTACCGGTATGAACCCAAAGGGGTGTGCCTTATCATCTCGCCCTGGAATTTCCCGGTCAACCTTACCTTTGGCCCCCTGGTAGCGGCCATAGCCGCAGGGAACGCAGCGATCCTGAAACCCTCGGAGATGACCCCGCATACCACAGCAGTGATGGGCCAAATCATAGCCGATCTTTTTCCGGAAAATGAAGTGGCTCTGGTAGAAGGAGGCATAGAGGTATCCACTGCCCTTTTGGCGCTCCCTTTCCACCACATCTTCTTTACGGGATCGCCCCGGGTGGGAAAAATTGTAATGAAGGCGGCCGCAGAACACCTCAGTTCTGTCACTTTGGAGTTGGGGGGGAAATCACCCTGCATTGTAGATGAAACTGCAGACATAAAGGGGGCGGCCAAAAAAATCGCATGGGGAAAATTCCTGAATTCGGGGCAAATCTGCATAACCCCAGATTACCTCCTGGTACAGGAATCCGTCGCCGATCGTCTGGGCCAGGCGTTGGAAAAACAGGTAAGGTCTTTCTTTGGGCCGCAGCCCATCGCATCGCACTCATATGCCAGGATCGTGAACAACAGCCACTTTAAGCGCCTGGTAAACCACCTGGAGGATGCGCTTGACAAGGGAGCCGTGCTGTCGTTTGGAGGGACCTATGAAGCCGACTCCCGGTACATGGCCCCCACCCTTTTGCGCAAGGTGCCGGAGACCGCTACCCTGATGCAGGAGGAGATCTTTGGCCCCCTTTTGCCCATGGTTACCTATAGGAACACGGAGGAAGCCATCCAATACATCAATGCCCGTGAAAAAGCGCTATCGCTTTATATCTTCAGCAAAAACCGAAAATCAACCAACCATATCCTAAAACAAACCCGGGCGGGCAGCAGTTGTGTCAACACCAACCTCCTGCAATACAGCAACCACCATCTCCCTTTTGGCGGTGTTAACAACAGTGGAATCGGAAAATCACATGGAATTTACGGTTTTAAGGAATTTTCAAACCAGCGGGCCGTACTCAAACAAACGTTCCCCACCGCCATGGAACTGTTATTTCCGCCTTACAATAGCTTTAAGCAACGGGTGGCGAATATTACATTGCGATGGTTTTAAAGTCCCGGGATAGTCCAAAAATAAAATGAAGGAACCGGCGTTGGTCCTTTGAGTCAAATCCGCCCATAAATCCGCAGGTATTTAGGCAAGACGGGGTAAAATGGCAAGCATATTTTAAAAGGAAACAAAGACATAATGCACACTTCAAAAGACAAAAACTATACACTTACTCTTACCGAAAAGGAAATGCGGGACTACGGGTACCACATAGTGGATACCCTGGTGGAGCATTTTAAGAACCTGAATAGCAAGAAGCCGGTGGCATTGGGTACCCGAAAGGAAATGGACGCACTACTGGTTGAAGGCATCCCCGAAAAAGGGGAAGATGCCATGCAGGTCATCGACTATGTAATCCGAGAAATCCTGGTGAACAACGACTTGTTCTCACACCCCAAATCTTTTGCGTTTGTCCCCAGCCCCAGCAATTATATCAGCGTATTGGCAGACACCCTCGCGTCGGGCTTCAATATATTTTCCGGTGGCTGGAGTGCCTCCCCGGCAGCTTCAGAACTGGAAATTATCACCATCAACTGGTTGCTCCAGATCTTTAATTTTCCCGTTAAAAAGGGAGGAGGCCTCTTTACCAGCGGCGGTTCTATGGCCAACCTGACAGCTTTGCTGGCTGCCAGGAGGCACAAATGTGGGAACGATTTTTCTAAAGCGGTCATTTATTTGTCAGACCAGGCGCATTCCTCCAATATCAAAGCCATCAAAATCATGGGGTTCCACAAAGAGCAGGTACGGCTGATCCCTACTGATTCAGAGTTCAGGATTTCCCTGAACAAATTGTCGAATGCCATCGCCAGAGACCGCCTCGAAGGCCTGCAACCCTTTTGTATTATCGCCTCGGCGGGAACCACGAATACGGGAACGGTAGACCCCCTTGATGACCTCAGTGACATTTGTAAGCGGGAAGACCTCTGGTTGCATGTTGACGGAGCCTACGGCGCCGCGGCCATCCTTTCGAAAAAAGGGGCACGAGCCTTAAAAGGGATCCATAAAGCCGATTCTCTTACCGTAGATCCCCACAAATGGTTCTTTCAACCCTATGACATCGGCTGCCTGCTGGTCAAAAACCACCAGTGGCTCAGTGCCGCTTTTAGTGAAAGCCCCGAATACCTGAGGGATATAGAGGGAAATGAATCCGAGATCAATTTCCATGAACACGGTTTGGAACTCACCCGCAGGTTCCGGGCCTTAAAATTCTATACTTCGATTAAAACATTTGGTTTAGAATCGTTCAGGACGGCAATAACACATGGGATTGACCTGGCGGAAGAGGTAGAACTCCATATGCGAAAGAGCCCTGAATGGGAAGTCATATCTCATGCCAACCTGGCCATCCTTAATTTCAGGTATAACCCCATCCAGTTGGGACTGGGGGAAAAAACGCTGGACCAGATCAACCAGGAGATCGTCAAACAAATAACCTTGTCCAGGGAGGCCATACTGGCTACTACCATGTTACACGGGCAGGTAGTCCTTAGACTGTGTCTGATAAACCCCAGAACTGAATTTTCGGATGTTATGGAGGTCATAGAGCTTTGTGAACACTATGCCCGGGATTTCATGGAAAGGCATCCGGGCATCCCCAAACAATGATATCCCGCCCTTATCCGGGCAAGATGCCTGGGAAGACACGGATGGGTCCTTCGTGGCTATACCTGTGGACCAGATAGCCTTAAAACCACTTATGGAATCAGGGCGTGCTGTTTTGGCAGGTCACAAAGGCGGGGTACAAGGGCCGTCACAATTTTTTTACAAAATATAGGAAGACCCGGTAAAAACAGATGTTTTCTTAACGGATTTAAGTGGAGGGCTAACATGCTCAAAAAGATCCAGCATCCTAATGCTACTAATTCGAGGTAAAAACGGGGACCAAAGTCCCCTCCTCCCCTAAGGACAATGTACCAGAATGCGCTGCAGGAACAAAGCAGGGAAATTATCATGCTTTTTGGGATAAAATGGGCTTTTGTTTCCTAAAGCCAGCACACAGATCATGGGCCGGTATACCCTGGTGAACCAAAAACTAAAAAAGGGCTTGAAGTAAATAACGGGGACTTAAAGTCCCCTCCTCCCCTAAGGACAATTTAACAAAACCCACTGCAGGGAGGAAGCACCCAAAAAGGGTTGGTGTCAAGAGTTACGGCAACGGAAACGCTTTTAATAGCCCGGTGGGTGAATTCCGGGAAATGGCGGGGACCAAAGTCCCCTCCTCCCCTAAGGACAATTTACCAAAACCCACTGCAAAAACATAGCGGTGAAATTCTGGTCTGAAGCCTGGTTTATTTGAAATACCGCTTACATCCAGGGTATAAAAAAGGGCCGAAATACGGCCCTTTTTTCGTGTTAAATATTACATACTACCCGATTACCCGTTGTTGTTTATTGCCCATAAACGGCTGGTCATAGTATCGGGTGCCCGTGGCTTTGTACAAGGCATTGGCCAAAGCTCCCATGATAGGGGGAAATGGGGGTTCTCCCAGCCCCGTCGGATCTATGCCGTTATCCACAAAGTGCACATCTATATTTTTGGGTGCTTCACTATGGCGGATCAAGCGGTATTTGTCAAAATTCTGCTGTTGCACCACCCCGTCCGCAAAGGTCAACTCGCTGAACATGGCATGGCCTATACCATCAACAATGCCCCCTTCCGCGAGGTTGGTGGCCGCATCGGGGTTAATGACGATACCACAGTCGATGGCGCAGCAAACACGTTCTACCTTAGGTTGCCCGCTCTCCATCACAAGGTCCAGTACCTGGGCCACATAGCTGTTGTGGCAAAAATAGGCAGATACGCCTCGGTGCACGTTGCCCTGCTCCTGGCCCCAACCCGATTTTTCCTTTACGAGTTTCAGCACCCCGGCGTAGCGGTCGGCCTCGTAATCATTGTCCTCACCCACGGGATTGTTCTTGGCCCGGTCCAGTAGTTCCAGCCGCAGATCAATCGGGTCTTTGCCCATGGCCTCTGCCACCTCATCCAGGAACGCCTGTTCGGCCCCTGCGATAAAGTTGGAACGGGGCGCGCGGAAAGCGCCTGTAGAAATATTGGAGTCGATAGTCCAGTCTTCGGCCAGGTAGTTATCCACGGACCCTGCCGGGAAACGATTCGCGAACAAAGGACTTTCCGGGATACCCCCAGCTTTTACATGGAAGGCCGTTAAATTATTATTTTCGTCGAGGGCAGCGCGATAGGTAGCCAGGTAGGTGGGCCGGTATGTGCCCTGGGACATATCATCTTCCCGGGTATATACCAATTTCACAGGCGCCCCTACTTTCTGGGATATGGCGGCGGCTTCTACAACAAAATGACCGTAAAGTCTCCGGCCAAAGCCACCCCCCATACGGGTCATCATAATATCCACCTTCTCCAATGGCATTCCAAGTCTTGCTGCAGCAGCCGGTTCTGTCCATTCTGGTGTTTGGATCGGCCCGACCAATTCAGCTTTATCGGCTGTGACATTGGCAAAGAAGTTCATGGGTTCCATGGTATTGTGTGCCAGGAAAGGGCAACTATAGGTGCGTTCTATCACTTTTGCCGCATTCCTGAAGGCGGCTTCCGGGTTCCCGTCTTTTCGGACAACCTTGCCTGGCCTGGAATTTAATTGTTCCATTTGTTCTTTATGAGCACTCGAACTTTCAAGTCCGGACGGGTGTTTCACTGTTGTCGGGTTCCCAAAAAATTGCATGTCTACAGCAACATCACCCGCTTTTTCCCATTCTATTTTCAGTGCTTTTTTGGCCTGCATTACCTCCCAGGTGGTATTTCCCAGTACAATAACCAGCTCATCGAACACACTGTGGTCAAAAGCCCCCCTCGGGAAATTCTCATTGTAAAGGTTGATGGTAAAAACATCTTTGATGCCAGGCATGGCCTTGGCATCCGTAGCATCATAGGATTTCAGTTTCATTCCAAATGCCGGCGGATGTACCGGCATGGCAATCAACATCCCTTCCTGCCTGTAATCCAGTCCATAAAGCGGTTGACCAGTTACAATCTTTTTGCCATCCACATTTTTCCGGGACGTCCCGATGATCTTATAATCTTTGGGTTCCTTGAGTACCACTTCTTCGGGTACCGGGATATTGACAGCGGCGGAAGCCATTTCCCCATAGCCTGCAGATTTCCCACTCGCCTCGTGTTTTAGCATACCGGCAGCTGCGGTGATCTCGGTTACCGGTACCTGCCAGGCCTGGGCGGCGGCGGCCTTGAGCATTTCCCGGGCGGTGGCCCCGGCCATCCTCAACGGCTCCCATCCGTTTCGAATGGACTGGCTGCCTCCGGCTACCTGCCAGGTAAACGCTTCTGTTTTCAACGGCGCCTGTTCTACGATTACGTTATTCCAATCCACGTCCAGCTCTTCGGCCACGATCATGGGCATGGAAGTCTTGACGTTTTGCCCGATCTCCGGGTTGGGTGACATGATGGTTACCACCCCATTGTCTCCTATTTTCAGGTAGGCATTTATCTCATACCATTCCTTGGGCATTTGCAGCCCCACCACTTCGGGTTCCCGTTTGCAGGAAGCCAGCCAGTTGAAGCCCAATACCAGGCCACCCCCGGCCAGGGCTGATGATTGGATGAACATGCGTCTTCCCATTGAAGTCTTTACCAGTGCCATTGTTGATTTTTTTTTAGCGATTAAATAGAATTCGTTTGTACCCTAAAGGCAATGCGTTCCTGATACCCGGATGGTATTAAGAAGCAGATGATTGCGAAGCCAGTTTGATCGCCTTCTTGATCCTGACATAGGTCCCGCAACGGCAGATATTCCCGCTCATGGCTCCTTCGATTTCCGCGTCTCCCGGATTCGGATTGTTTTTGAGCAATGCTGCAGCCGACATGATTTGTCCGGCCTGGCAGTAGCCGCACTGAGGCACATCTACTTCCAGCCAGGCTTTTTGTACCGGGTGATCCCCGTTTTCAGACAGGCCTTCGATAGAGGTAACTTCCTGACTGCCCACTGCAGAAACCGGTAATTGGCAAGATCGAACCGCCACCCCGTTCAGGTGGATGGTACAGGCCCCGCATTGGGCAATGCCACAACCGTATTTGGTACCCACTAATTGCAGATGCTCCCGCAGCACCCAAAGCATCGGTGTGGATGGGTCCACCTCTACTTGCATTTCCTTTCCGTTAATGTTTAAAGTGTATGTTGCCATTCCCTGAAATTTTTGAATAAGTTACTAAATATTGCTGATGTTAGGGTAATAATAATCAAGCAATTACCCTGATAATTTTACCATGACAAAGGCGGGTTAGCCTGATATGGCGTCCCGGCCTAAAAAGGGCTGATCATAATACCTATGGCCTTTGGCCCGGTAGAGGGCATTGGCCACGGCGGCAAATATTGGTGGAAACGTGGGCTCGCCCAAACCGGTAGGATCGATGTCATTCTTAACGAAATGCACTTCGATTTCCCTGGGGGCCTCACCCATGCGGATCATGCGGTAGCGGTCAAAGTTATCCTTTTCAGGTACGCCGTCTTTGAAGGTCAATTCACCGAAAAAGGCATTGCCGATGCCGTCTACTATACCGCCTTCTGCCATGTTTTTGGCACTGTCCGGATTGACCACGATACCGCAGTCCAGCGTGCAGGTAACCTTTTGCACCCTGGGCTGGCCGTTTTCGATCACCATATCCAGCACCTGGGCCGCATAGGAGTTATGACAGAAATAGGCGGAAACGCCCCTATGTACCCCTTCTTGCTGCTGGCCCCATCCAGCTTTTTCCTTCACCAGTTTCAACACCCCGGCATACCGCAGGGGGTCGTAATCGTTGTTTTCGCCCACCGGGTTTTGTGCAGCACGCTCGAGCAGACCCAAGCGAAAATCGATCGGGTCTTTGCCTGCCGCTTCTGCCACTTCATCTAAAAAGGATTGCTCCGCACAGGCTATGAAATTGGAACGGGGGGCCCGGAACGAGCCTACGGTGAGGTTCGAGTCTATGGTCCAGTCCTCCGCCAGGTAATGGGCTACGGCCCCGGCCGGAAAACGGTTTTCCTCCAACGGGCTCTCGGGGATGCCCCCGGCGTTTACATGGAAGCCGATCAATTCATTGTTCGCATCCAGGGCCGCCCTGTAGGTGGCCCGGTACGCTGGCCGGTATATGCCATCCGTCATATCGTCTTCCCGGGTGTATACCAGCTTGACAGGGGCCATCATCCGTTGCGAGATGAGTGCGGCCTCTACCAGCCAATGGGCATACGACCTTCGTCCGTACCCCCCACCCAGTCTGGTCATTTTTATATCAATATTTTCAAGTGGGATCCCCAGGCGTTCTGACAACGCCTGTTCTGTAAATTCCGGTTTCTGGAGCGGCCCTATGAGATCTGCCTTATCGCCGTTTACTTCGGCAAAAAAGTTCATGGGTTCCATACAATTATGGGCCAGGAACGGAGCCGTATAGGTGGCTTCGACAATTTTGGCGGCCCTCTTAAAGGCAGCCTCGGGATTGCCATCCCTACGTCGCACCTCTGCAGGTTTGGAAGCCATCGCCGCCATTTGGGCAAAGTGCTCATTGGTGCTTTCAAGACCGGCAGGCGTGTGCTGCTCCCATTTGCTGCCAAAGCGGTCTCTGGTCTCCGTGGAACTCTCTATCGGCTCACATTCAATTTTCAGGGCTTTTTTAGCCTGCAGCACCTCCCAGGTAGAGTTTCCCACGATGGCCACAACCTCATTAAAGGTACGGGTATCAAAAAACATCTTTTCATAGCCCTCGTTAAACACCTTAATAGTGAAAATGTCCCGGATGCCGGGCATATTCCTGGCTGACGAATCATCTACGGATTTCAGTTTCAGGCCAAAGGCAGGCGGATGCACGATCATGGCAATAAGCATGCCCTCCCTTTCGGTATCCATACCAAACAGGGGTTTTCCCGTTACGATTTTCAATCCATCCACATTTTTACGGGAGGTGCCAATGATCTTGAAGTCTTCCAGGTTTTTAAGCGGTGCTTCGTCAGGCACGGTTCGTTTGGCTGCCACCGAGGCCATTTCACCGTATCCAACAGAACGGCTGCTGCCCTTATGGACCAGCATACCGGCCCCGGTTGTAATTTCCTCCACCGGCACCTGCCAGGTCTGGGCAGCCGCTTCCCTCAGCATTTGCCTCGCGGTGGCCCCGGCCATGCGAAGGCTTTCCCAACCGCGGCGAATCGCCTGGCTGCCTCCGATAAATTGGCGCGTAAATGCATCGGTATCAAGCGGTGCCTGCTCTACAATGACATCCTTCCAGTCCACATCCAGTTCCTCGGCCACGATCATGGGCATGGATGTTTTGACGTTCTGCCCCCCTTCGGGATTGGGCGACATGATAGTCACCAGGCCATTATCCCCAATTTTCAAATAACCGTTCAGTTTAAACCATTCCCTGGGCAAATTATCCACTTCCTCCGGTGTCATCTTGCAACCAGCCAACCAGCTAAAGCCAAGCACAAGGCCGCCACTGGCCAGGCTTGTATTTCTGATGAAAGCGCGTCTCCCAATTTTGGTTTTTATCCCTGAAACAGCCATATCTATTAATTTAGTTTGTCAAATCCTTATTGATTTTCAAGCATACCTTTAGCATGGCAATGCCTACTCTGCCGGCCACAGGACCCTGGGTTTTTAAATTACAGGTTTTTGATGCAGGGAACAAATTCCTCCCTGACAAATCAGCCCCACCGCACTACCCGATAGGCAGCCAGCCTTTCCAAATCAATACTACCGGCACTTGTGCGCAGTAGAGGAAGAACGCCCAGGAGGGAAAAATGCAGTGGGTAGCAACGGTATAACTCCATCACAAGATGACTGATATATATCATTGTCATTCAGGGTTTTCCACGCTAGTTTTATGGAAACTTCGCGACCATCGAAAGCGGTCCCCGACGTTACTAACCCTTCAATTCAAATTCATATGGTTACCAAATCATTGCAAAAACACCGGGAGGAAAATGATTTCGCCCAGTTTTATAAAAAACTTGAAGCATATATCCCTGAATTGAAAAGTTTCCTGACGGGCAGCCTTAGGAACGCAGAAGACCAGGGCCTGTTGGATCGTGGATTCTATACGCCTGATGAACTACTGGATGAGGTTTTCCTGGAAGCCTTCATTGCTTTTCCCAAGCAATTGGATGGCAAGGGCCTGAGGAGATTGTTGTTTAGGAACGTCATTGACAAAATAGCAACAAAAGAAGTGCAGGACGTCCCAGACGAGGTCAACACCCATGCACTATTAAAAACGGAATTGAAGGCCTTAAACGAAGAATTTACGACCGATGGGGATGGAGATCTCATCCCTATGGATGAGTTAGACGACATCTCATACCTTCAAAAACAGGGCTGGTCTAAAGAAGTCCGTTTGAACGATTCTTTGGAAAAGCAACTGATCCATAAATTTAACCTGAATGAGGCTTCCTTGTTATCTGACGAAAAGAGGAAGCTACTGGGTGTATTGTACAACACCATCCCTGACAGGAGTAAAATGATTGTGGAGCTATTTGCATTTGGCCATCAGGACACGCATGAAATAGCGGAGATCCTGGAGGTGCCGGAAGAAGTAGTCGAGAAGATCATCATGAAAGTTAAAGGAAGGTTCCAACTGCTGTAATGACCATCGGCCCAATGAGCCATTCAGACAATGTGCATTTTGTATTTGAAGGGCGCATCAGGGAGCGTACCGCCATTGGTTTCCCTTTACGATCCAAAGGCCTTTTTCGATCTCTTGGTTGAATTTTACCGTTACCTTTAACAAGGCCGCTTTGACGTTGAATGCCCGGATGAACCCATCGGGGACGTAGGGTGGCAGCCCCTTGGATGATAAGACCAGGGGTAATTAATCATTGCCGGCCTTTCAGAAATTAGCGAAGCAATGGACAACGGTCGCCCATGAGACAGAATTCCCGATTATTAATTCCGATAAACAGCATCAGGCCACTATTTTCAGCCGTTTAAAGACCTGGGCTATGGCCAGGGCACTGCATCCAAATAGCAAGGACCATCTTAGCTCTTCCCAACGCAACGGCACCAAAGATAGGGCCATTGCCGCTGAGGGTATGGCATAAACCATCCATGTTAGCGCAACACAGATGGCTATTGCCCCCCAAACCCATGGGTTTTTGAAGACCTCGTTGTGGAAGAATGGCAGTCCCCTTTTGGGCATGTTAAAAACATTCAGCAATTGTGCAATGATCAGCGTATAGAAAGCCAGGTTGTTGATGCGTTCCGGAGCTAGCCCCAAACTATAGTTGGAAAAAATGGTAATCCCCAGCACAGCGAAGGTGATGGAAAGACCATATATGACGGTTGACGTCCATAGCCTGGGGGTCATTATGGGCTCATCGTACCTTCTTGGGGGCTGCTCCATCACGTCTTTTTCCCCTTCGCCAAAACCCAGGGCAAGTGCGGGGAACACATCCGTAACCAAATTCAGAAACAGAATCTGTAAGGGTAGCAAAGGCGATGGGAGGTTCAGAAGGGCAGCTATCCCAACGGTAATAATTTCCGCAAAATTGCAGGATAGGAGGTAAACCACGAATTGCCTGATGTGCTGGAAAATTACCCTTCCCTGCCTTATAGCAAGTTCGACAGCTCCAAAACGATCATCCCTGAGGATGACATCGGCAGCTTCCCTGGCGGCTTCGGTTCCCCTAATTCCCATGGCAATGCCAATATCGGCTTTGGTAAGGGCGGGCACATCATTTATTCCATCCCCAAACACCCCTACGACATTGTTTTGCCGTTGATAAAACGCTACAAGGCCCAATTTTTGTATCGGGGTTACCCTGGCAAAAACCCGGATCCCCATTAGCAGTTCTTTCGTTTTTTCCAAGGACATATCCAGTTTATCAAGTACTTTTCCCTCCAGTACGGCGTCCATGCCCGCATTTTTATCCAACAAGCCAATATCCATCGCAATTTTTTGTGCGGTCTTCGGATGGTCTCCCGTAAGCATTACTACCTTGACACCAGCTTTTTTATAGCTATTGATGATTCCATTGACATCTTTCCTTGCAGGATCAATGAACCCCACAACCCCGATGAAAACAAGATGGGTCAACAGCTCCGATCTTTGTGGAATATGTTCCTGTTTCCTGTACGCCATGGCTATGGTTCGCAATCCCTGTGAAGCCATCTCTTCGACAAGAGTTTCCCATTCGTGCCGGTTGTTAAATTCCACTATCCCGTTTTGCCCCAGTTTCTTTGCACAGCGCGAAACGATACTTTCAAATGCCCCCTTGACATATACAGCGTAACCCCCCGGTTCGTTTTTGTTCACAGTAGCCATAAGTTTCAATTCCGGGTCAAAGGGAAGTTCCAGCTGTTCTGGAAACTGTTCCCTGAGCGCCCCCGGGTTGTAACCCAGCCGCTCTACAAATCGGAGTAATCCCAGGTCTATGGAATCGCCCCGGACCTGGCCAGAGGCCAACACCACATCATTGCAAAGAACACTCCCCAAAACAAACTTCTCCAGGGCTACCTGGTGAACCACGCTTTCCACCAGGTGCTGGTCCCTTAAGTGCAGTTGGTTTTGTATTTCACCCTCAAATGCCAGCGTATGCACCGTCATGTTGTCTTCGGTTAGGGTCCCGGTCTTATCCGTCCCAATGATGGTTGTGGACCCTAGCGTTTCCACAGCGTCCAAATGCTTGATGGCCACCTGCCTTTTTGACAACCTCAGCATCCCCCTTGCCAACGCGATGGTGGCTACCACGGGAAGACCTTCCGGAATGGCTGCTACAGCCAGGGCAATGCCGGTTTCTACCATGACCAACAGATCCTTTCCACCAAGGTAGCCACTGATGACTATGATGACCACAAATACCAACATCAGCCAAATCAGCCATCTGCTTAGGTGGTTCAATTTCTTTTCAAGCGGGGTGGATTCTTTCTCCGTCTGGTAGCCCAGTGATTGTATCCTGCCCAGGATCGTCTCGGTTCCTGTTGCCACGATTACCGCCACAGCTTGCCCTCTGGTCACTACCGTGCCTTTGAAGATCATATTGGTTTGGTCCGTTACATGGGCGCTTTGGTCAAGTTTATTTGTCTGCTTTTCAACCGGTGCACTTTCTCCAGTAAGCATGGCCTCCTTAACCTTCAGGTTTTCAACAGCCACCAATCTCGCATCAGCTGCCGCGACATCACCTGTTTCAAGAAGCAGGATGTCCCCGGGAACAACCTTCGTGACAGGAACCCTTTGGTTTTTGCCGGATCTTAGGACCGTGCATTCCAGTTCCCCGATTTTGCGAAGCGATTCCAGGGACCGAATCGCGCTAAGTTCCATAAAGAATCCTATACAAATTGTTATGCCTATTACAATGCATACCGCAGAACCTTCGGCCCATTCACCCAATGCAAAGGCCAGGACCGCAGCTATGGCGAGAATATAAACGATGGGGTTTGCAAACTGCTTCTTTAGAACGGATAGTTTGGTTTTTCTATAATGTATCGGCAGCCTGTTTTCCCCAAACCTGGCCAAGCGTTTTTGCGCCTCCTGCGCATCTAACCCTTTCCCCATATCGGTTTGAAGTCCGGTTATTACCTGTTCTGAGGTAAGTGCGAAGGCATTTTGAAACATTGAAAATACGCAAAGGGGTTATGCCTTCTGAAGATAATGAATTAAGTAGCTATTTTGTTCATTCTTTGGGCCCAATCACCAATTCCATGGCCATCCACCGGGCAGGTTGGCCCTGGTGGCGAAGACCGCCCCGGTAGCCCGTACCAGGATATTCGCTGCGCTCATGATCCTCACAACGCCCCCTGTGCCCATGAAACGTTGTATACTTCATACGACGGTTTTCCGCTAAAGCTTCCATTTAAACCCTCCATTGACCACAAAGCCGTCAACGGGGGCATAAATATCCCGGAACTGAGGGTCGCCCAGGCTTCCGGTAAATATGGTGTCGAAAGCCGTCTGCCTGGTATCCAGGAAATTTTCAAAGTTCAGGAATAGGGAAAAATGTTCTCCAAACTTCTTTTCGGTCATTACGCCTGTAATCCAGTAGGATTTACCTGTAGTTCCATCGCTGAGCTTCTGTGGACTGAAGTAATAGGCTTCCAGCCCAACCCAGAAATTATCGTGCTTCTCATACATGAGCACATTATTGAGCCGGTGTTCGGCCACCAGGGGAACATCTAAGGTAGCTCCATCCAAATACTGCTGTACGCTGGCATGGGTATACCCGACAAACAATTTAAGGTCCTCATAGCTCCATTTCAGATTTACCTCCACCCCCCTGGTATCAACCCTGCCGTCGGGTTGTACAAACTCAAATGACGAGCCTACAGGGGTAAGGACCAGCGGATCCTGGATTTGGGTATAGAAGAACAGGACATTCGAAGACATTAGGAGACCGGGGGCCACGGGCACTTTGTAATTAATATCAAAGTTTCCCCCCATCGAGCGCTCGGCTTCCAGGGCCTTGGTATCCAGCGGAAGGATATTCTGGAATTGCCTTCGTTCCGCATCCTCCGAGAACACGGTAGGGGTTTTATAGCCCAATCCTCCTCCTAATCGAAAGGTCAGTTGTGGCAACGGTTCATACATCAGCGAAAACCGCGGGAGGGGAAACCAACCGTAGTCATTCTGATAGTCCAGCCTGAATCCGGATTCAATGGTCCATTTTCGGGCCATATTCCAGGTATTTTGTGCAAAACCGCCGATGGTGGCATTCGAAAAACCGAGATCCTGGCCCGGGTTTCCCTGCAACTGCCTGAATTGATCGGTCCAAAGGTTCAACCCGGTAATCCACTCAGAAGTGTCGTTCCCCCAGGCAAGGTTTAGTTCGCTGAAGGAAGAAAATTGCCGGCCGGCAAAAATAAAATCGGGAATGGCTATGGAACGGTCATAGAAATTCAGACTATTCTTGACTTCGATTCGGGTCGAGTCACTCAAATCCCGGGTAAATTGGAATTGTGTGGATATACGATCTGTTTTGTTGCTTTCAAAATAGGGATCCGCCACGGTTTCGCCTTTTACATACTCCAGATTTCCTCCCAGCCGGCGTTCGGACACGATGTTGACCCCTGCATCCACCCGGGTGTTATCCCTAAGGTACAGGAAAAGCTTGGGGTTCAGGGTAAAACGTTCAAACTCCGGGATAGCCGTCAGGCCTATATCGGCAGGGTCGTAGGGTGCCCCCCGATTGTAGGAACCAAAAACGGTGGTGCCTGTATTACCAAACTTCTCAGCGTAAAAGCCACTTACATCCAGACCTAAGGCCGAAGTACCATTCACCATAAAACTGAGTTCCCGCTCTTCCCCAGGGGTTTTGGTAATGAGGTTCACCAGGCCCGCAATGGCACCACCACCATATAGCGTAGATGACGCCCCTTTGATTACTTCCACCTGCTTTAAATCCAGTGGGGCAATCTGCATCAGGCTCAGCCCCCCGGAAAATCCAGAATACAATGGCATTCCGTCCCGTAGCAGCTGGGTGTATTTTCCGT